>WNGD01010552.1_pt1 | contig 19188 bp, 18 predicted proteins | sample 5400671 | NCBI WGS metagenome assembly WNGD01 (sample SAMN13153369, study PRJNA577476) | soil metagenome | isolation source: 40 cm soil or saprolite under grassland replicate 2 | place: USA:California | collected 2016-06-15
TAGCGCTCGCTGTTACGCTCATACTCTCGCTCGACATTATGTGCAAACGCAAGTGTTGAGCCAAACAGATCTACCTGTACAGAGTGGTCAATTACCAAGTCGGCAGGAACGAGCGGATTGATCTTTTGGGGATCCCCACCCATGCGTGCAACAGCCGAACGCATAGCTGCCAGATCCGCCACAGCAGGCACCCCCGTAAAGTCTTGCAAAAGGACACGTGCAGGCATAAAAGGATACTCCGCCTCGGACTGCGATACCTGGCCAGGTACCCAGCGAGCCAGAGATAAGACCTCTTCTTCGCTTACAAGTTCGCCGCCCGCATGGCGCAACGCATTCTCCAAGAGAATTTTGACGGTAAACGGCAACCGGTCAAGCCCTTGCACGCCTCTTCTGGTGAGCGCTGCCAATTGATAGTAAATAACTGTGCCTCTGGCACTTTTCAATGCTGTCCGGGCCCCGAACACATCTTGTTGAGCAGTCATAGTTTTTCCCCTGATAAATATGGCCTGGCACCACAAAGGGTACCACTGCATTTCATAAGTGGCAATGGAGTCATACACTTTCATTATATAACACTTTTTAATCCGGACAAGTAAGGCTGAGGGCACCTATAGAGGGAAAGGGAAGCAGCTTGAGTGAGAGAAAATGATCAGGCAGGTTTCACAACAGTATAGTGTGCGAAAGAAATTTACCTTCCTTAGAGAGAAGACCGCACGGAGAGACCAAGACGCTTCTCTTCTGGTTAGAAGATGATAGATATCCAAGTCGACATAATTGTCCTCACAGTCCGGTCCCGGTTCCATCCCATGAGTATTTCGACCTATCATCTAAGGCAAACTTCTTTCACAAGAAACTGCTTGTGAACCCTGCCCACTATACTTACTATGCACTTTCTGTAAGCAGAATGCATCAGTAAATCTACCTAACTCGATGACCAGGTTTTGTTCTTTTCACTCCGGCATGGGCAGAGACAATGCTACCCGACAGCCCTCACCAGTTGACGAATCGATGGTGAGCGTTGCACCAATCAGCATAGCACGTTCACGCATGCCGATTAATCCTAAACCGCTTTGCGAATTGTGGCTGAGAGCGAGGTATTCTTTAGCAGAAAATCCCTTACCATTGTCACATATTGTGAGTTGTAAGATGTGTGGAAGATACTTGAGTTCGACACTTGCCTGGTTTGCTTCAGAATGCCGCCAAATATTCGACAATGCCTCCTGAACAATACGAAAAATAGCAATCTCGGATTCGGGAGAAATATGTCGAGGCACTCCAGTACACGTAAATGTGCAGGGAACGCCGCGTGTGGAAGAGTTGTCACTCAGCCACTCTAAAGCAGCACGCAGGCCAAGATCATCAAGCACCGAAGGGCGCAGGTCGCGACATGCCCGCCGCACTTCTTCCAGCGTGTGATCAGCCAGGTTTTGCAAATTCTCGAGCCACTGGGCATCTTTCTCTGGCAGATCAAGTTTGCCTATTGCACGGCCAAGCCCATCCAGTCCGAGAGAAAGCGCTATGAGTGCTTGAGCCGTGTCATCATGTAACTCTCGTGCGAGGCGTCGTCGTTCCTCTTCCTGTACCCGTGTAATTAAAGAGGCATAGTCACGCAGTTCATCCTGTCGTCGTCTCGCACTGCTGAGGTCCTGTAGAGTGGATTGCAATTCATCTGTCCGAATGGACAGCCGCGTGCTGATCAATGCAAGATAGTAGATCGCAAAAAGCGGCACAAGAAAAAAGAACCATGCCAGTTCACCACCAAGGTTGTCGAAGACATCCACGACTGGCAAGAGTGGTCCCACACTCAGCACCAGTAACTGGAATCGTGGCACTGATGATCGCCGATAGTCTTGCCATGCCACTTTAAAACCAGAACGGTTGGTTTGTGCAATAACAGGAAGTGAAACCACAATGATTAATAACATCATAACCATGGCAGCCAGGATGGAGCCAAGAAACTCTTTGGATTCAGTGATGGGCTCTACAACATAGCTTTGGGGCGATCCACCGATCCAGCTATAGACAACGCTGGAAATCAGTGCAACTAAGGCGGTACTTGCGATGCGATAGCAGGCTTCCGTCCAGGAAACAAATCCTCGCCAGAGTGTAAAGCCTTGTAATACTGTTTGAGTGATCAATGCGATTAACACTGCGGCAGGAGGGCCAATTAATACGCCGGCAGCAAGATAGAGTGGGGCAGTGATATCAAAGAGAAATAGTAAATGCCATGTTGTTTGTGAACGATTATCTGCAGTATCTGTCACTGCCCTCTCTAGCTTCAGCAAGTGCAAAAGCAATAGGCGCCCCAACAAAGCAAGCAATATCGAAAGTATGAGCAGGCTATAAACCGCACGAGGGCCATAGAAACTAGGGGATGGCTGGTAGCTGTAGAGTGCCCAGGTCAGCAGACCGAGAGCTAAACTAATAGAGAGAACAGCCACAATGGGCTTCAAACGGAGAAACTCACTTAGCTTGATTGTGTTAGTGTTGCTATGTATCATACGTGTCCTGCAAAGTGATCAATCCTTGACGCAATGCCAGCAAGACTGCTTCAGTGCGAGAGCCTACCTGCATTTTCATAAAAATATTGGCCAGGTGACTGTGTACAGTACGAATGCTTAATCCTAGCCGGCGAGCAATTTCTTTGTTCGGCAACCCTCGTGCGGCCAGCCGCAATACATCAAATTCACGTTCGCTCAGAAGCTCAGTCGAACGTTGGACAGTGTCAGTACGCGCCGAGAGCCGCCGCATGATTTTTTCAGCCAAAGAAGGTTGCAGGACCGACTCGCCACGGGAAACTGCCCTGATAGCATTGATCAGTTCCTGTCCGTGCACATTCTTAAGTAGAAAGCCGGCGGCTCCAGCCTCAAGTAATGCTATCAAGTATGGTTCATCATCATAGGCCGACAATACTAATACAGCGGTCTCGGGACAAGAATTTTTAATAGCGCGTGTAGCTTCTATTCCACTCATACCAGGCATAGCGATATCCATAATAGCGATATTTGGGTGTAGTCTTTTAGCAGCGTCAACAGCTTCTTCGCCGCTGGCGGCTTCCGCTACGACTTCAACATCGCTTTCTGTTTCCAATAAGCGACGCGTTCCCTCACGTACAAGGGCATGGTCATCGGCGAGCAGTACTCGTATTACGTGACTCTGTTCCAGTTCCCCATTGCCCGCATTCTGGATAGCATCTTTGGCCACACTGGCTATTTCTCTTTGTTCTGATGGTTCATTTAACATACTGTAATGGTTTCTCGCTCCCTCATAAAATTAGAAAGGAATCATCTCACTCCCTACATCTCTGACTATAGTACAACGAGGTAACCACTGCTACGGTATTTCTGCCTACTTATTATGTCACGCTTTTTTTATCAGGAGCAAAATCTTACACCGTATATCATTGACAAACTGTAGGTTTTTTCGCTACAGTAGAGAAAATAGATCATGTCTAAGTTCACATAATACATCTATCAAAGTGCAGGTTTGGAAGGGGAGCGATGGGCTTATGGGGAAGTGTCTGGATACTGAAGATTGCGGTTTTCAAAATCGGGACAATGCTCGCTTCTGTGCCAGGTGCGGTATCCCAACACAGGGCGCATTATTGCAGGGGCGCTATGAGATCCAAGATCTGATAAGTAAAGATCGCAGTACCATAACTTTGCATGCTATTGACCGTCACGAAGGACTCCCGGTGACTGTGCGAGCTCTCTTGCCCGAAAAGACCAGAGCGGAAGAACGCGAGATCTTTTTGCAGGATGCAGAACTGGCGGTTGCACTCTCAAATCGCATTAATGAAGTCGGCAGTATTCGCGTCACTGATTACGGACGAGATGGACCTATAACGTTTCTCGTCAAGTCTGAACTACCTGACGCCGTGGCCGAGAAGCATACGGCTAAACCTCGCATGACGGTACGTGTCGGCAGCAATATATTTGAACCGGCTCATTTGCCTTATGTTGAGGACGATGTGGAAGCAGACATGGTAACCGAGTTGCGACCGGCTATCTCCAAAGCATCCAATAAAACAACCAATAATAGGCCATCGGAGGTTCATCAACAGGCGGTCAGACAACAGCCCCCACGAGACTGGTTGGCCGAAGGTGACCGCGCCTATGAACTGGGGAACTATGAGGATGCGCTTGCTGCCTATGAAGCCGCGCTAGCCAATAATGTCGTTTCCGTGGATGTATGGAGTGGCAAAGGGGCCACATTGCTGCACCTGGAGCGTGCCGAAGAGGCACTTTTAGCATATGATCAGGCGCTCGCACTGCGTCCAGATGATCCTGATCTGTGGAATTCGCGAGCAAACGTGTTGCATGAACTGCACCGCTACGACGAAGAGATGCAGTGTTATGACCAGGCACTGGCATTAGATCCAAATTATGCGTTCGCCTGGAGCGGACGTGGCATGACGCTGGTTGAACAGAATCGTCTCGAAGAGGCGTTGTTAGCATTTGACCGGGCACTTGTACTGGATGCCACACAGGGCATAATCTGGCAGGCAATGAGCGATATCCTCTACAGCCTGCAGCGGTACGAGGATGCGCTGCTTGCTATTAATCGTGCGCTTGAACTTGACCCAAACAATGCGGCTATGTGGGACATCAAAGGCAACATTTTGCGCCGCATGCAAAGTCCCGACCAGGCTCTACTTGTTCATGAACACGCAACCTGGCTTTCTCCCAATAGTGCATTAGCATGGTTTGATAAAGCCAATGATCTCCGCGATCTAAAACGCTACGCTGAAGCACTGGCGGATTACGACCAGGCGCTCTCGCTTGACCAAACCCTCGCTAGCGCATGGTATAATCGAGGGAATGTTTTAGCAGCAATGCATATGTACAAAGATGCCCTGGCATCTTATGACCAGGCGCTACAATATGATGATGGCCTGATTTCAGCCTGGTATAACAAGGGTAGCGTGCTACACGGGTTAGGGCGTGATGAAGAAGCACTGATCGCCTTTGATTATGCCCTGGCTCTAGACGCTCGCTATATTGCTGCATGGAATAATAAGGGACTTTCACTCTTTACCCTTGGCCACCTGGATGAAGCCCTGACAGCTTTTGATCAGGCTACATCGCTCGCGCCGGAACAATCTGATGCCTGGTATAATAAGGCCATCGTACTTGAAAAGCTCGGCAGGTCAGAAGAGGCCCTTTCGTGCCAGGAATGGGCACGTAACCTGGAGCAACAGGCCATCAAGTAGGCCCAACAGAGGAGAAGGAATGCGACGTTGCGCTGATCTGGCTGACTGCGGAAACGAGAATAGGGATAGTGATCTGTTTTGCCGTGTGTGCGCATTGCCTTTACTTAGTACTGCGCTGGCTGGGCGATATGTAGTGGAGGCGCTGGTCAGCAAGGGCGGTTATGCGGCGGTTTTTCGTGGAGTAGATCAAAATCTCTCTCGTCGTATTGCAATCAAAGTGCTCTTACCGAACAAGACCACTCCCACCGAACAGGAGCATTTCCTGCGCGAGGCTCGTATCGCTGCAACCCTGGATCATCCGAATATTGCTCCAATCCTTGACTATGGCAAAGATGGCCCTAGCGTTTTCCTTGTCATGCCGTTGTACACAGCGGGGTCCTTGCGCACCAGGTTAGCATTCGTCAATGGGCCACTGCCTGCGGGTGAGACGACCCATAACTTTCAGCAACTTGTGAACGCGCTCTATTATGCTCATACACGGCCACGTCCTGTAATTCACCGCGATATTAAACCAGAGAACATACTAATTCACCAGGAAGATCGTCGCCTGGTAATTACGGACTTTGGTATCGCTCGCTCACTGGAGCCTGGAGCACGGGTCGGGAAAACGGTCACGGTACGTGGTACTTTGGGATATATGGCACCCGAGCAGACGAAAGGGATAGTAGACCCGCGTACTGACCAGTTCGGTTGCGCAGTAGTACTATATGAAATGCTAACAGGCTACAACCCTTTCGACGATCATGATGGACCAATCCTACCCCCTTCCACTTTCAATCAGGAGTTGCCAGCAGCCCTGGATACAGTGGTATTGCGCGCTCTCGCAGCACGCCCAGAAGATCGTTTTACCGATATACTGGAGTTTAAGTATGCGTTCGACGAAGCCACTCGCCAGGGCTCGGGATTGCGAGGTCCAATACAAAACCCGCAATCCAGTGTCCGGACCCCTCCTATGATGGGCCAGGATACGAATCTTTCTTCACCAGCTATACAAGTTAGAACTAAGCGAGGGGATTCATCAATCAGCCAGCAAGCAGTAAAGATGAACACGAGCGGCAGCTTACGCGAGAAATGCCAGGAGGGGGATCAATATCTCAAGCAACAACATTACTCGCAAGCTCTACGTGCGTATGAAGAAGCGTTAAGCATAGAGCCACGCAATTTTTATGCCTGGAATGGCAAAGGGACGGCGCTCTACAATCAGGGCAATTACAAGAAGGCGTATGACGCCTACCAGCGGGCTATCGAAATCGAGCCAGAGAACCCGGTGGTATGGGTAAGTGCAGGGCTTGCATTGAAGCGCCTCCAGCGTTATCAACAAGCGCTGGTTCATTTTGAGCGAGCGCTGAGCATAGATCCAAAGTATATCGCTGCCCGGATTGGCAAAGCCGATACAGAAATGGATATGAACCTGCCAGAAGAGGCAATAGCCTCTTATGAGCAGGCCCTCACCTATGATCAGAACAGTTTCCAGGCCTGGAACGGTCTGGGCAATGCTCGTTCTTATTTGCGTGATTATGCCGGAGCTGTCGATGCTTATAGTCGCGCGCTGTTGATTAATCCGCGCAGCGCGGTGGCCTGGTGCAACAAAGCAGAAGCGCTCGTTCGCTCTGGTCATAACCGCGCTGCGTTGGACGCACTCAATGAAGCAACCGAGCTGGACCGCAACTATACACCCGCCTGGTCTCTAAAAGCAGATGTTTATGAAGCGCTAGGCAATCGCCAGGAGGCGCAAAAGGCCCGCAAACGCGCCAAGCCGTGGGGGTTGATGAATTAATGTGCTACGAGAGCAGGTAACCACCATCCACGACTAGAAGACTACCAGTCATGTAGTCCGATGCCGCACTGGCCAGGAAGAGCACCACTTTGGCGATATCATCTGGTTCACCCGTGCGACCCAGAGGTATTCTGGCAGTGAATGCCTTTGTAAGCTCCTCAGGAGACATCTCGATAGCTTGCAATGTTGCTGCTGTTCCCGCCTGTGCGCCGGGAGTCTCGATAGCACCCGGGGCAATGCCATTGACATTGATATTGTGCGGGCCGAACTCCAGGGCCAGAGCCTTGGTGACCATGATGACGCCACCTTTGGAAGCATCATAGTGGACCAGATTACCCGTAGGATGCAAGCCATCAATCGAGGCAATGTTGACGATTTTTCCGCCGTGGCCTGCCTTAATCATCTGCCGGGCTGCAGCCTGGGCGTAGAAAAAGACGCCTTTGAGGTTGATTCCCAGCACCTTATCCCACAGGGCTTCTGTCGTTTCCAGTGCAGGTGAGAAAGGATAGATGCCAGCGTTGTTGACCAGGATGTCTAGCCTCCCGAAGGCGTCCACCGTCGCCTGAGCCACTTTTTGGGCATCATTTGCGCTGCTTGCATCAGCAAAGATTGCCTCAGCCTTGCCTCCCTGGGTCTTAATTTTATCGGCGACTTTGTTACCTGCCTCCAGGTTAATGTCTGCAATCATCACAGCGGCGCCCGCTTCAGCAAGACGGAGAGTGATACCCTCACCAATGCCCATAGCACCACCGGTAACGATAGCGGCCTTACCCGTCAAGTCAAAAATCTCCGCGATACTTTGTGTTGTCATATCATGACCTTTCATTTGTTGAATGGCACATAAAGATAGTGCCTGTAAAAAGCTGAAAACTTTACAAGACGATCTCTTACCTTCACCCTTAAGTGTATGCCTGTAGTATCACAACTCTATCACTGCGGCGCAGATTTGTCATCACAGAGAAATCACAGTAGACCAGAAAAGGTATCAGGCTATTTTTCATGCAGTAGTTGTCGTAACGCCTTCTCAAGACTGGGATTATTGGAACTGTTAGCTTGAATTCAGTGCTGTTTTACGAAACAGCAGAAACATCAACTTTCTCCAGCGGTTTGCGATGCTACTTCATTGAAGTGTCTTCCTCCATTGCCGATAGAGGAGGCCAGCAGCGCAATGGACAATGGCTCAATAATGTCCTGAGCTACAGCCTTGCCACGCTGTTCTTCACTCCATGTCTCAGGGTAGCGCCCATTAGCAGCAGACGCCAGGATCGTCAGAATCTGGGGGTCAGCCTCGGGCTTCTGCGCCTCGCGGGCTACCAGTGCCAGCGTCAGGCCCAGCAAGGCCCGGCTGCGATTCGTGCCCGTTGGGCTTGCCGCTGCTGCTTGAGTGCCGTGACTTTTACGTAGTGGAATCTCGCGCAGTGGCATTCGAGTAAAGAAAGCCAGTATGAATCCCAACAATGCAAACACACCTGCTGCAATCCAAGTAGCAGTGAAAGCATTAATCACCCCGTTCTTGAATTCGGCAGCGATTTGATCGCCGAGAGCTTTGAGGTTCGCCTTTGCTTGCTCTCTAAAAGGCGCAGGAGCTAAATTCGCAAATCGAGTCAGGTCGACCTGCTGTGGCTTAATATTCCTGGTATCCACATTACTTCCAGAATTCTCTAGTCCCTTGATGATAAATTGATGGAACTGCGCCGGTATGGTGGTATTGTTTTGGACAATTTGAATAGAGTTTGTACGAGCCTGCTCAATGTTTGTCTTGATCTGACCCACAAACAGGCTAATCAATATAGCCACACCCAATACGAAACCAATCTGGCGGAAGGTATTGAAAACTCCACTACCTACACCCAATTTAGCACGAGGTACTTCAGAAAGCGCCATGTTGGGGAAGCTCTGGAAACACAGACCCATACCGGCGCCGATAATAATGCCACGCCAGGTAGTGTCCAGGGACGTAGAGTTAGCGTTGAGCGTCGCAAGTGCGAAGAAGCCCACAGCAAGTAATGCCATGCCAGCTATGCCTGAGATGCGAGGATTAATCCTCTGGCTTAAAGCTCCAGAAAACACTGAAACGACAAACGAAGCCAGCGGGATCGGTATGATCGCGTAAGCCGCATCCAACTGAGAGTATCCCTGGGCATCGATGAAGTAGAGCACCAGGATCAGAAACGCACCTTGAATTGCTATACCAAACAGAAATATAGCCACGCTCGAGGCGCTGAAGCTGCGAATCTTGAACAGGCTGAAGTCCACAATCGGCTCCGGCACCCGGGCCTCGACAATGAAGAAGAGTATCATTGCTACAAGCGTACCAGCAAAGAGGGAGAGTACAGGGGCAGAAGTCCAGCCCCAGTCATTACCCTGGATGATTGCCAGCACCAGGCAGAACATTGCCGCGCTTAAGGTTAGCAGGCCGAGCGGGTCTAATTTCTTGCTAGTACCGAGTTCGCGCGTTTCCGGTACAAAAATCGCCACCATAATCAAGCCGACAATACAGAATGGGAGGTTGACAAAGAAAATCCAGCGCCAGTCGAAGTTCTGTACCAGGAAACCACCAAGGACAGGACCAGCAGCCGCGGCCAAACCTGATAATGCTCCCCAGACGCCGATGGCTGCTCCGCGTCGCTCTCGCGGAAAGACAGCTATGATAATTGCCAGGCTTACCGGGTTCATTGCAGCGGCCCCAATCGCCTGGAAAGACCTGAAGCTAATCAGCCAGTTAATGCCGGGCCAACCGGTGAGCGAAGCCATGGTGGGAGAGAGCGCGCACAACAATGAACCAGCACTAAAAATGATCATGCCGAACATGAATATGCGCTTACGCCCATACTGATCTGCAAAACGGCCCATAGTGACCAATAACACTGCAAATACGAGACTGTAGGCATTCAAGACCCAGGTAACTGTGGTTAGATCGGTTTTCAGATTACTCTGAATGCTAGGTATAGCGATATTGACGATGGTCACATCTAGCAAGGACATGAAAAAACCAAAAACCAGTGAAATCAGCACCAGCCAGGGATTCACAGGCTTACCTCGCAAGGTGAGTACAGGGTGAGACGTGTCTTTATATGTTGTGGTTACCTTTGCCTCTTGTTGCATTGCTTAATCTCCTTCCGCACTAAAGCTGTCTTCAGTCTATATCAATGACTTTCTACTTTGTTCAACTTCCCAAACGTTGGATTCCGTGGCTTTGATGTCTGCCTGGTTTTTCTCATACAAACTATTAGCCCAATCCAGCTCTAACTTCCACTGGTCAATCATGTGCTGCATCACATTCAAAGTTGCATCGAGCTGGGAAAGACTCACATGCTTCCTCTGGGCTAAATCTTCCTTTTCGGCTGTCAGATGCAATACATGAGCCTGGCAGAAATTGACGTAGTGATCGATCAGGTACATGCGCTCGGCAGGTTTCAAAAATTCCAGAAACGGCACCTTATGTAAGAAAAGCCTCTGGTAATCGCCAGGATTTGACGTTGTGTCCATCATCAAATCGTGAAAACGCTTGCGGCCCTCTTCCGTGATCTGATAGCAACGAAGTTGACGTTCGCCTTTGTGCGCATCCCTGGGTTCTGTATAGGCAACAATCAAGCCTTCCTCTTCTAACTTAGCTAACAAAGGATAGAGCCGTCCATTGCTGAACCTGGCGTATGGGCCAATCATGTCATTGATAATTCTGGCGATGAGATAGCCATGCATTGGATTTCTTATCAAAAAGGAAAGAATGATAAGCTCGTACATCTTCCCTCCTTTCCATAAATGTGCAAGTTATTTATCAGTTAATTAGAACCATCGTAGTGACATGTCTACGTAACGTGTCACTATGACTTACATTAGCTAAAAAATTCCAAACGCTTCAATCGCTGGATATAGCGTCCACGCAGCGGCTCAGATATGGCTATACCCGTACCACCATGGCGCAGCATGATGATTTCAGCCATGATACAGAGCGCGATTTCTTCAGGAGTGCTGCCACCAAGATCCAGGCCAATGGGTGCGCGCACACGGGCCAGCTTCTCAGCGGGAACGCCTTCCTCGTGCAAGAGTTTGAAGACAGCCCAGACGCGCCGCTGGCTGCCGATCATGCCGATGTAGGGGGCAGGCGAATCGATAATGGCGCGTAGCCCCTGAACGTCGTGAGCGTGGGCACGTGTGACGAGCACTACGTGTGTGCGTGGTGTAATAGGGTAGTTTTTGAGAATAGATTCTATGTCGCCAACCAACAATTGTTTAGCAGTGGGGAAGCGTTCGCGACTGGCAAATGAGGTACGATCATCGGTGACGCTTACAGAGAAGTTCATCAAGTGAGCAAGTACAGCAAGCGGCGCGGCGATATGCCCCGCGCCCGCTATCAACAATACTGGATTGGGCACAAACGGTTCAATAAAAATCTCTGCCCAGGCGTCAGGACCCGTTTGGGCAGCCGCAAGTTTGCCTGCTCTGACGGCATTTTGGGCTGACCTGGCGCCCGCAAGGGTCGCCCCTACATTTTCAATATGTGGTTTGCCTGCTTTGATGGCATTTTGGGCGGCTTCGTCGAGTTGCTGGCTAAGTCTATCAGGGGCACCGGGAAGCATCAGCGCACCGACTGTTTCGCCATTTTCGTGCGCAAGCATCTGTTGACCTATACAGGGACGCCATGCGCCTCCAGCAGCAATGATAGTCGCCAGTACAATTGCATGTTCGCCTTCCAGGGCTTCGTTAATAGCATGAGCTATGTCCTGCATAGATGGATGTCCTGGAAGCAGTTTGTTATGCCAGGGTTGGACAAACACATCAAAGATACCGCCGCAGACGCCCTGGCTCTCTAGAGCAATCTCTTCGGTTAGATCAACCTGCACTGTGCCGGGGCGTTGCGTGTCGATCACGTTCAATGCGCTGCGCCACACTTCGGCCTCACCGCAGCCGCCGCCAACGGTGCCGCTGATCTTACCGCCGCGATGCACAAGCATCTTTGCCCCCACTTCACGCGGAACAGAGCCTTTACGCTTGACGACAGTCGCCATAGCGACGGTTTCACCGGATTCCAGGGTATGTATGATTTCTTGAAAGAGGTCTTTCACGTTTAATATCCTGTTGTTTTATAGGCCTGAACAGGCAGATAGCTGAGTCTAATCCTACAATACAAATAGATGCCTTCTTTATTGTATTCTATAGTAGCATCCATTGTCGTATCATCACATACTTTTCCACCCAGTGAGAGACAAATGAGGAGCGCATCCTGCGGTGGCTGGAGCGGTATTTGTGAAAATACTGTTGACATCTTCCCTTTCAACTCGGCTATAGAGTATAATTCTTAACGAGGCAACGAAAGGCTTGCCAGAGTCGCAATATCGTTTCGGGAAACATATTTGCACATGCTTAGAAAGGCAGATGAACCATGTACGCACGAGTAATATTTGGCGAGGTTCGGTCTGAGAATGAAAACGTGGTGGTCCAGCTCTACCGCGATTGGGTAGCGCCAACAGCCAGGCAGCAAAAGGGGTTCAAAGGCATAATTCAAATGGCAGATCCTCGTACTGGTAAGACCCTCTCGATCACCCTTTGGGAAACGGAAGCCGACATGAAAGCCGGTGAAACCAGCGATTACTATAAGCAGCAGCTGACTAAATTATCGCCATTCGATGCCACGAGGCCTGTCCGAGTGGACTACAAGGTCAACCTCCTGGAGGTTGAGCCTTAGGAACTGGCTAACGAAGACCTGGAAAAGGTCACTGCGCTGTATCATGTCACTACGAGGGAACGGCTCCAGGAGCTATAAGCATACAGTCTATGTACTCACTGGAGCTTTTCTCGCTTGTTTAGTGCCTTTGCGACCTTCTCTAGCCGAAGGGCTTCTGACTCAGCAAAATCAATCGAAAGTTGTCCATAGTCAAAGGGCTGCGATCCCAGGTACCATAATATGCTTGTACTCGCAGTCCTGCAGTTTCCAGCATCTGCGCCAGTTCCGTGAGAGTGTAGACACGTAAGGAGTGGCTATACTCTTTGCGTTGACCATCGGGGTATAACATAGTGACCTGCACATTGTTGTGGCTGGTCAGCAGGTCAAAGCGGCGTTCTTCCAAAACAATAAGTCCTTCTGGATAATGACTAATCAAATGGGGAACATAGTGACGCATAAGTCCCTCTCGATGCAACGTTTCCAACAGGAAGAGACCACCTGGCTTGAGGGCTTTTGACACCTGCTGGAGGACCTTCTGATCCTCATCTTGATTCTCCAGATAGCCAAAGGCTGTGAATATGTTAATTGCAGCATCAAAATCACTCTCGAATGGTATGTGCCTCATGTCACTATGCACCCAATGTATATCGACATGCTGTGCCTGAGCTTCCGTCTCTGCCTCATGCAGAAAGACTTCACTCAAATCCTGGCCAGTTACTTTGTAGCCTTTCTGAGCTAGAGGGATGGTATGACGTCCGTGACCACAGCACAGATCGAGGATAGTTCTCCCTTGTGGTAGAGCCAGGAGATCGACTATGCCATTAACTTCTCTCTCCGTCCGCTCAGCGGGGAGAACTGGGGCATAGATGCGCAAGTAGTCTTCGCCAAAGTATGCTTTGTACCACGGAGTATCGCTCATCGTCCTTTCCCCTCTTTGGTTCTCCATCCTGGAGGGAACGACGGGCCACCATAAAGGCCCTCCAGGGCGCGATAAATCGGGCCCCTACACCGCCCTCGCCCCTACAGGAAGTGGTTTTCACCCGCAAGGATGAAGAACTCTTCTTTATAATCTTATGCAGACAAACTCTACAACATGCCCCCTACGATGTTTCTATGCGTGGGAATAATAGCGGGCCGGGCACCACGGAAGCTAATGGAACGCTTCCCCATGTTCCCTCGCGAAGCCACGCAGATTCGCTGACTGGCCCCAAGCCTAGTTGACTCATGATGCGATTCGAGGCGTTGGGAATAAAAGGAGCCAGGTAAATTGCTAGCAGGCGCATTGCTTCTGCTGCCGAATAGAGAACAGTATTGAGTTGCGCCTCCTTTTCTGTCTGGCGGGCCAGCCGCCACGGCTCGCTCTGCTCAAGGTACTGATTAGTACGTCGCACGAAATTCCATATGCTGTGTAAGGCATTGCCAATTTCCCATGCTTCCAGCGACTCCTCCGCACGCAAATGTGCTTCCGCAGCTACCCTTTGCAGGTCTTGCTCGAGATCACCGCCAGGCCCCGGCACAGGAATCTTGCCGCCGCGATAGCGATTCGTCATGGTAACGACGCGGTTCAGCAGGTTGCCCAGGTCTTTAGCCAGCTCGTCGTTGTAGCGCTGAATCAAACCGTTACGAGAAAAATCTTCGTTTGAAGCAAAAGACAGATTACGCAGCAGGTAGTAACGTATAGCATCGACGCCAAACTCGTCCACAAGCTCCACCGGTTCAACGATATTGCCTGTGGTTTTGGAGATGCGCTCTCCTTCCAGGGTAAGAAAGCCATGCGCTGCTATTTGCCTTGGTAATAGTAACCCTGCCGACATCAGCATCGCAGGCCAGAACAGGCAGTGAAAGCGCGTGATGTCCATGCCAATTACATGCGCATCGGCGGGCCAGTAACGCTCAAACTTCGCTGTATCGTCTGGAAAGCCGACAACAGTCAGGTAGTTGGTCAGGGCATCGAACCAGACATAGATAACGTGTTCTGGATCACCTGGAAAAGGCACCCCCCAGGACTCGCTGATCTTGTCCACGCGCCGCGATACGGAAAAATCCCGCAATCCCTGTCGAATCATTCCTAATACTTCAGATCGTCGCACCGCAGGCACAATAAAATCCGGGTGTGTATTGATGTGCTCGAGCAGGCGATCACTGTACCTCGAGAGTGCAAAAAAGTAATTCTCCTCCTCAATCCATTCCGGCACAATCGAGGGATGAAGAGGACACCTGCCGTCAATCAGGTCCTCATCCTGGTAAAACGAGTTGCAGTTCGGACAGTACCAGCCGGAGTAGATGGCCTTGTAGATGTCTCCGCTCTCCTGCGCCCTGCGAATCATCTCCTGTGAGGCCCGGAAGTGTCGCTCCTCGGTCGTGCGAATCCAGCCATCGTATGATATATCCATCTTCAACCAGGCCAGGCGGAAAGCCTCATCCATTGTTTTCGTCCAAGTGACGAGGTCGACATTGTTAGCCCGGGCAGCTTTCACCACGTGCTGGCTATTCTCGTCAAGCCCCATGCTGAAGTACGTGTCATATCCCTGAAAGCGATGGTAGCGAGCGATTACGTCAGCCGCTACCTTCTCCAGCGTATGACCAATATGCGGAGGGCCATTTGGATAGTCAATGGCAGTTGTGATGTAGTAACGCTTCTTGTCTGTATTCCCCTCATAGCTACTAAACATGTTACACCTCTCTCTTCCTTAGTATAAATGCAAAGAAAGGGACGCAGGTTTGTCGCCTGCGCCCCTGACACGCTTACTGAGTTGATACACCTATGTTCTGGTGTGCAATACCTGTGAACATGCAGAGGACAGCGACGGCCTGCCGGGTGCTAGAAGCATCCAGCAACCAAAGGCAAACATGGACATAGGCATCACCGCTTTGAAAGTGCTAAACTTCTGTTCCATCTACTTTCGCAATCCTCTGTTCCCAACACAGCCAGGTCTGTAATGATCTGTACTGTGCAATTATTTTTCTGCCTGAAATATAACTGTAACCATGGTAACTTGTCAATACGCAGACAACTTTTGATGCAGGGAGAGAGATGCTTTGCTGCGCTCAGCATGACAAGGCTGATGGTATGTTGTCAAGATGAAGACAACATTTGATGCATCCATCAAGAGCGTGGTATGTTTAGAGCGATGCGCCGTGAGTTGGTCGCCTCTTTCGCCAGGTTCAGAATCGCTTTTTTGTGCGAAACGAAAGGCTAAAGCTTAACATGGACACCTCAATCCACGCCGACAATGTTCTTGATCTGGGAGAAAAGGCCTGCGGTCAGCTTGTTATGGAGGTAATGCTCGCCATGCGCGACCTGGCAGCGGGTCAAACTTTGCTCGTCACAGCATATGACCCGGCGACTCGCGAAGACTTAGCTGCCTGGTGCCGCATGACCGGCAATACGTTGGTGCAAACACTGCCTGATCTTCCTGGCAATCAATTTCTTTTACGGAAAGGACAATGACATCTCATGAACAACTTTGGCATTAACCTCACACGCTCAACCGATGATCCTGACCGCGCAACCGTTGCTATGATCGTAGCAAACGCTTCTGTTGCTTCCGGCAAGAACACCATGGTATTTTTAACTAGCGAAGGAGTCAGGCTAGCAGTGAAAGGCGTAGCTGACAGTATTCATGAAGAAGGTCTCCAGCCAATGGCCGACCTTCTGAAGAATTACCTGGCCGCAGGCGGCGCTTTCTGGGTCTGCTCACCCTGTTATAAGAAACGCGGTTATACTGAAAGCGACTTGATCGAAGGCGCGACACTTGTCGGCGCTGTGAAGCTGGTTGAGTTCATGACCAATGACGCCACAGGTGTATCTTACTAAGCTTTTTCGCTAATAAACTCTCGCAGGAGGTATGCGTGAAGGCGTATATTGCAGGGCCTCTTTTTAATGATGCAGAGAAAGCGTTCAATTTGAAAGTGGATGCATTAGTACAGTCGTTGGGCATCCAAACGTATTTACCTCAACGTGATGGGGGTGAATCGATTCGACTCATACGCCAGGGCCAGCCAGCGGAAGTGGTAAGACGCCGATTATTCGAGCTAGATGTGAGTGAGGTTCGGACCTGCGATCTTTTTATCTGCATTTTAGATGGCAGAGTTCCTGATGAGGGTACCTGCGTCGAACTCGGCATGGCTTATATCCTTGGAAAGGTATGTATAGGATATCAGACTGACAGCCGTCGTTTTGCTTTGGATTTCAATAACCTGATGATAGAGAATGCGCTTAACGGCGGCCTGGCTCTATCGCTGGACGAACTCTCTAACCTTGTTAGAGCGGCTATACAAAGGATTGGCGGAACTATAGGTGTTACAGAATAATATCACCTGTAGAATTTGAATCGCACCTTTACATCCTTCAAGGTCACCAGGGTTATTCTTTTCACGGGGAAGTCTTAACTCCAAATATCTGCGGATTTATTTCTCGCCTTGACAAATTACCTTGATCGTCAATATAATTGATGTTGAAGTTACTACTATCACCATTGGAAGGAGAGCAGATGGAGATGGAGCGGCTGATTGACGATTTACTCAGCCTGTATCACCTTATTCGCCGCGCCTCGCACCCGGTCAAACGGGCCGAGATTACGCAGGAGCAGTACTGGCTAATGCTCAGGCTGTATCGCTATGGAGCGCAGAGCATCGGCGAACTGGCGGATGCGCTCGGCATCACGGGCAGCTCGGCGACAACGGCTTGCAAACGATTGGAGAAAACGGGGCTGGTGATTCGCGAACGCCAGCTCGATGACGAACGTATGGTGCGTGTCAGCCTGACGGAAGAAGGACGCACGCGCGTGGAGACGTGGCAACAGCAGCGGCGCGAATTGCTGGGCCATCTGCTTGCTCCGCTGGATGGGCATGAACAGAACGAGCTGCAGCGCATCCTCGAGCGCATGCTGCAAGCAGCGGATGAGACTGTAGCGAGAGAGAGATTACATGCAGAACATCATTGAAGTACGCGACCTGGTGAAACGCTTCGGCGATATCACCGCGGTCAACTCTATCAACTTCAGCGTAAACGAAGGTGAAATCTTTGGCTTGCTTGGCCCGAATGGAGCCGGTAAAACCACGATCATCAAGGTACTCACCACTCTGCTGCCGCCAACCTCCGGCCAGGCGCTGGTAGCGGGCTACGACGTAAGCAAAAAGCCTATGGAGGTACGGCGGCTGATCGGCTACGTTCCCCAGGCAATTTCGGCGGACGGCACTCTAACGGGTTATGAGAATCTGATGGTTTTCGCCAAATTGTACGATGTGCCGCGCGCGGAGCAGCATCAACGCGTGCGCGATGCGCTGGCATTCATGGGACTGCAAGAGAGCAGCGACCGGCTGGTGCGCACTTATTCCGGCGGCATGATTCGGCGCCTTGAGGTTGCCCAGGCAGTCCTTCACCGGCCAGAAGTGCTCTTCCTGGACGAACCGACGGTCGGACTAGACCCTGTCGCGCGTAAAACCGTCTGGGAACACCTCGTACAGTTGCGCGAGCGTTTCAATATGACCATGCTTATCACCACACACTATATGGAAGAGGCTGATAACCTTTGCCAGCGTGTGGCCATCATGCACCTCGGTAACATGATGGCGATGGATACGCCCGAGGCGCTGAAGGCGAGCGTTGGCAGGCCAGAAACCAGCCTGGACGATGTGTTTACGCACTATACTGGAAATGTATTAGAGACAGGAGGAACCTTCCGTGACACAGCACGTACCCGTCGCGCAGCAAGACGTCTCGGCTAATCGTGATAATAGGGAGACGGTTAAAACTCTTCCGCGACTATCGACCCTTACCGCACTTCAGCGCTATCTGACCAAGGCCGCCACGCTTATTGGCCTGGAGATTCGCAAGATTCGCCACGACCCGACTGACCTGTTTACGCGTGCGGTGCAGCCCATGCTCTGGCTGCTCATTTTCGGTGAGGTACTGGCGCGGGTGCGCGGCATAACATCCGGCAACACTAGCTACATCGATTTCCTTGCGCCGGGCATTCTAGCGCAGAGCGTGCTGTTCATCGCCATCTTCTCAGGTATCGCCATTATCTGGGAGCGCGACCTGGGCATCATCCATAAGTTCCTGGCGAGTCCCACGCCCCGTTCGGCGCTCGTGCTGGGCAAGGCGCTTTCGGCAGGCGTGCGCGGCCTTTCCCAGGCCATCATCGTCTATCTGCTGGCGCTGCTGCTGGGAGTACATATGAACTGGAATCCCCTGGCACTGCTGGGCGTGCTGACGATGATTTTGCTAGGCGCGTGCGCATTCTCGACCTTCTCGCTGGTGATCGCCTGCCTGGTGAAAACACGCGAGCGCTTCATGGGCATCGGACAGGTGCTGACCATGCCGTTATTCTTCGCCAGCAATGCCATCTACCCGCTCGCCATCATGCCTGTCTGGCTGAAAGTCATTGCGAGCGGCAACCCGCTGAGCTACGAAGTTAATGCGCTGCGCTCACTGATGCTGGCCAACGGGACGATCAGCGCGTCAGGCTGCTGCTTGACTACGGCGTCATGATTGCAGTCACAATTGTGCTGGTCGCTATTGGCGCACGA
>WNGD01002904.1_pt1 | contig 19182 bp, 27 predicted proteins | sample 5400671 | NCBI WGS metagenome assembly WNGD01 (sample SAMN13153369, study PRJNA577476) | soil metagenome | isolation source: 40 cm soil or saprolite under grassland replicate 2 | place: USA:California | collected 2016-06-15
CGCTGTGATGCCGATACGAATATGATTCCGGCCAATGTGAAGCAATTGGATTTCGATTTCGTTTCCGATAATCACTTTCTCTCCGATTTTCCGCGTGACTACAAGCATAAGGCTCCTCGGACAGGTACGCGCGATCGGCAAATTTGGGCGGACTGGTATAACCGGCTTTGACTACACGTCAGCCCACACGTGCGTTCAACACCTGTACGGGCTACGCAAGTCGAGCGCCACGGACAGGTCGCAGGAATAAAGCCGACATTATTTTTGCAACTTCCACAATTCTCGATTCTTACACCAGCGCTTGAACCGCCGGCAGAACGTACCAGGCACATGTGAGAGAGTTGAAAGCGTAAAGAATCTTTACGGAGAAACGGATTCAGGGCCTGCCCGCCAGCTAATTCACTCATATATTGATGCTGAGGAGAATACACGAAGATTGTAAAGAAACCTTACGGTTTGCTTGAGATTCTGTGGGAAAACAGACCCAAAGACCTAGACTATTCAGCCTTTATGCCCTTAGAAATCTTTTCTAAGGTTTCTTTATCGGGAATCTGAGAGGTAACCGCGGAGACGTTCTCATTTTTGATCGCCTCGTAGATTTCGTACCGGTAAATGGAAATATGAGCTGGGGCTTTGATTCCGAGACGAACGTTATCTCGGCCAATACGAAGCACTTGGATTTCGATCTCGTTCCCGATAATCAGCTTCTCGTCTTTTTTCCGCGTCACAACAAGCATAAGTTTCCTTTGTTGGAAGCATATCGGAAAGGTTAAGGTCAAGCAATACTATGAAAGAGCTGTAAGCGCTGTTGCCCTTGGGGGACTCTGCGGAAGCTATGTCAGAGGTTGACGGACGGATAAACCCGAGTCGGTCAGGATCATCTGCTTTCCGATCATTCTTTCATAATTAATGAGTAGCGGAGCCTGAAAATTGCCTGTGCTGGCCTGTGGCGAGGAACCGATTACAACAATCACGAAGGCCAAAGGTTTCGCTTTGTCTTTAATGCCAAGCGATTCCCATTCTCTAGGGGGTACGAGCTCGTAATAGTTGCGGATCACACTGGCAGCTTCAAGCACAAGGAAGCCGACCTTCGGTGAATCCAGCGATTGCAAAAGCCGGAAAGGCGCCAGACTCTCGCTCTCCATCAAAACGTAATCCTTGAATTCGGAAAATCCGATCAAACCTTCATCGAAGTGAATGATCGCGTCCTGGCTCTTCAGGTTGAGCTGTGCCCTGTACTCATAAGCTTGCATTGCTTTCACGTCCCCTCCTTGGGAGTTACTTCAAATAATCCAAGATTGTTAGCTGCGAGGCTCTCGCGCCGACGGCGAGCGTCGCTTGCAGCTGTTGTTGGCTCATCGTCAGCTCGCTGATGGCTTTGGCCAGATCGGCGTCGGCCTAGCGCTCCACCATCGGAACCGGCGGGAGCCGTCAGGAGTCTCCGTCGCGTGTAGTTGGGATCGCCTGCATTCGCAATATTGTTCGACGCTACAGACAGCGCGAGTTGGTTCGCCATCAAAGACGACAAGGCGGTGCTCAGCGCTCCCGAGGACCACATACCTATGCCTCGACTGAAATCCGGCGTGAAGTTGCCGTTGTTGCCAAGGGCGAACCACGGAGTGGTCGATACAAGGTTTTGCAGCAAGCGGGTGTTCAATGTGATCAGTTGCGACAGAGCAAGGAGGCGCTCAACGTTAGCGACTTTATCCAGGGTTTTCTTGGAGGCCGAAACCAGGCGCAACTGCGCACGAACGTTAGCGTCGTAAGCGGGGGCGTCAATCTCGACGAGTGCTTTGTGTTTTGCGCTCTCCAAGCGCAATAGTTCTTCTACGAGCCCATCCATGGGACTTTCTCCTGGGGGCTCACACAGCATGAAATGCTGGTGTGCGCCCTCTAAATCATTTTTTGTTCGCGTCGATCAGCTTTTGGGCGATACCTCTCGCGGAGACCTGGTAGGTACCCGATTCCAACGCTTCGCGAACTTTGTTGAAGCGCTCGACACGGGATTCATCGATGGCGTTCGCCAACCGATCCAGTTCCTTCGCCTTGGAAGACAGGTCGACGGAATCTGAACCGGCAGGGACGTTTCGATCCTTACCGGAGCGACGCGTCGAGTCGTTGGGCTGTGTTCCCTGTGCCCGATCGACGCCCACGTTGCTGATGTTCACTCGGTCAATACTCATCTAGAGTCTTTCCCCCCATCCGGAACTTATCGGCAGGGGTTCATCAAAACTTTACTTCAAAATGCACATGCGGCCCGGTAGCGCGTCCGGTGGATCCAACCTCGGCTATGGTGTCGCCGCGAGACACCCAGTCACCCACCTGGACAAAATTCTGGTTATTGTGGCCGTACAACATTTTACGGCCGTCGTTGCTTTCGACAACAACAGTATTACCGAAACTGCCCTTGGACCCGCTCTCCACCACCCGTCCGTCAGCGACCGCGTGAATCGGGGTCCCGGCCGGCGCTGCGATGTCGGTTCCGGCATGATAACGGAGTTCGCCGTTGATCGGATCGTGGCGCCAACCCTGAGGGGAGCTGATAACGCCATTCACGGGCAAACTGTCCTCATCGGTGTGAGGTTCAGATCCCGATGAATGCGGCCCGGCCTGTTGCCGGCTCAGGGCTTCACCAAGCTGACCTTCCAATGGACTATTGATTTGCCCCGCGAGGGCGTCGGCAAGATGTTCTCTGAGCATGCCTCGGTAAATATCCGACCTGACGCCGCTTCCAAACAAGCCGTCTTCCGCGTCGACGCTGTCCTCCATCGCCTTAAGCATTACTTCCAAAAACATACCTTGGACCTTGGCGGCTACCGCTTTCGGATCCGCTTTGGCACCCAGGCTCGTAAGGCTGTTGACGTCAGAAATCATAGAATCTCCGACATAAAATCAATCGGGCGCTGTCGATAATCCGGCGGTACCCGAAGCCGGATGGACCGGCCGTCAATCGGAGTTGCAATCGGTCCGCCAAAGGTGCTATTCAGCGCGTCGGCCGCACGCTTAATGGTCGTAAATCGGCCCGATCGAGCTCTACCTCCAGAGTATCAACAGTTTGCGGCATGCCCGCAACGACGGCGCGTTCGACATTCGCCCCATTCGGAATCCGGCCGACTGTCGGACGATTGACAGTAACACCGGTGCTGGCGGCCGGCGGCGAAGCCACCCACAACAAGAGCGCCTTGGGCGAGGGCATAAACGTTTCCGTCTGGGCCAATTAGTGGTGTTTGCAGCAGGATGCCGCACTACAAACTCGTCGCATCACCGATTGACGAAACCGTGACATCAATCCGCGACCCTGGTTTCTCAGCCGGCCTAGACCGTTTTCTCCCGAGGTGGCAGCATTCGCTGTACCCGAAGTTCTTGAAGAATCTGCCGATAGGTAAGAACGGACCGGTCCGTCAGTTCTTGCCTACCGCTGTCCGATCAACGTTGCAACCGGACCATCCCCAACACGACTTCGATTTCGCCTTCAGTAACACCACAGGATCGCGCAATCTCGGTCGGCGCGATTCCTCGCTTGGCCATGGCGATAACCTGATTGCGCAAATCGAAATTCACTGCCGTGTTTCGCACCGGCAAAGCGAGGGCAGGCTTTGGCGCGGTCAGCTTCGAGAGTTGTTCCTGCGCGGCCCCTACAAAACCCTCATGGGTTGATTGCGCGCTTTGCCATTCCACCTGGAGCAAGGTCAATGTCTTCGCCGCCCACCGAAACTTGGCACGGACGTAGATGAGCATCAGAATCGTCAGCAGTCCATAGGCTGCGAGAAACCAGTAGATCAGGATCGGACTATGAATTGAGAGACTTAAATCTTTCGCCAGCACTTGTGATCTCCGTAATACGTATTCCGTAAAATCCATCGATCGTAACGACATCGCCACGAGCCAGGACGCGGTTGTTGACGACGAGCTCGACAGGTTGATCGATTCCGGAATTCAACTCGATAACAGATCCGACGCCGAGCGTCACGACCTCTTCCAGAACCATTTCCGTTTCACCGAAACGGATGGAAACTGGAAGCTGGACGTCCATAAGCACAGCGAGATTGCTGCTTTCTTCGTTCTCGTTCTTACTCTGCGATGTGTCCATTCATCGGCTCCTCTCTTCTTGATCGTACGTGTCCAGTAATAACGAAAGCCTTGCGCGCCGCATCCATTTGGGCCCTCGCATACAATTTATTCTTACCGCTGAACTTGATCATGACAGGCCACTTTTCCCGTTGATCCAAGACCAGCGTGTCGCCTACCTGCAGAGACAACAATGATTCCATCGGAAAAGAGGTCTCAGGAGTCTCGATGTCCACTTTGAGAGGAACCTGGCGGAGCAGATGCAGCAATGTGCCGTCCTGAACAATTTTTCGATGGCTATGCTTTTCCTGATCGAAACTGTGGGCGATCGGCTCGAGCACCAGTGTCGGTATGACCAGGTGAATTTTGCCGGTGGCCTCCTTCATCCGCGCCTGGAATTGGAAGTGGATCACCATTTCGTTCGGCGACGTTATCTGAACCATGTGTGGATGCGTTTCCGTTGAGACAAGGGTGCATTCAATCGCATAGACCGGGCGCCAGGTTTCCTTGAGGTTGTCGACGAGCAACCGCAACACATTTTGCATGACGCTTTGTTCGATCTCCGTTATCGGCCGCGGATTCGTGATCGGCCGGCCGGCACCGCCGAGCAGCCTGTCGATCATCGGAAAGGCAAGTGCGGGACCGATCTCGATGGCGGCTACACCGTCCAGGGGCTTCAAGGAAATGCCGGAATAACACGTCGGATCCGACACTGTATTCAAGAACTCGGCGTAACTGGTCTGCGCAATGTTTTCAAGGCTAATTTCGACAACGGTCCGCATATAGGCAGATAACGACGAAGAAAAATTTCGCGCGAACCGGTCGTGTAAGAAATGTAACGATCGGATCTGGTTCTTCGAAATGCGATCCGGACGTTTGAAGTTGTATTTGAGAATTTTTCTTTCAGCCATTCGAGTTTATCCGGCGGCAGCGGTCCGAAACATCGAGTCGACATCGGGAATAAGCTTCCCGAGTTTTCCGCGAAGGCGCAGAGTCGCCTTCGTATGCAGTTGAGAAACCCTCGATTCGTTTACACCGAGCAGCGCTCCGATTTCTTTCATGGTGAATTCTTCGTAGTAGTAGAGCGATAGAACGAGCCGCTCCTTTTCGGGCAGCTCTTCGATAGCGTCCGCCAACAGCCGCGTCAATTCGTTCGATTCGAATTTCGTGTATGGGTCATTGCTTCCATCGTCGGGATAGTAGTTGATGTAATTTTCGCTGTCCTCGCTGTCGCTGAGGTTTTCGAAGGAACCGATCGTCAGACCGTGCAACTGATCGACGAGCGCATGGAAGTCTTCGATATTCCCACCCATCGCCTCCGATACTTCTTCATCCGTTGCGGGACGTCCCAGCTTCTGGCTGAGATCGGTATACATTCTTTCGAGATCCTTGCTCTTCTTGCGTAGCGAGCGCGGAGCCCAATCCAGATCTCGCAAGCTGTCAAGGATCGCGCCGCGAATGCGGACTTCAGCGTACGTCTTGAATTTGACGTTGCGTTCAGGCTCGAACTTTTCGATCGCATCCATCAAGCCCAGAACGCCCGCATTGATGAGGTCTCTAATTTCGACGTTGTTGGGTACGCGTATGGCGACGCGATGCGCAATGTGCTTGATCAGCGGAAGGGTCTCGTTGATCAGCGCATCTCTTTCGGTAGCGGTCATATTACAGCCTCCGGAGGTACAACATAGCCGGCCAAGTCATCGGCCGTAGGGATTACCAGATCCTCTGGCACCCGTTGGCCGTTCGTCAGATACGAAACGGGGACTTCGTTCCTTAGTAGATCTGCGGTGAGCGGGCCTTTTGAATCGGTTTCGTCAATGTTGGTTAAGATCACACTTGTCGGAGAAAAACGGTGGAACCGTGAAACGATGTTCGTGATGTCGTCGGACCGCGTAGTGGCGCTGATCACGAGATGCACTTTTGCATCGGCTGACGAAGTCAACGCTTCCAACCTCGACAAGCGGGAAAGATCCGAGGGGCTCGACCCCGGTGTATCGATGAGCACCAGATTGCAATCGTCGAGACTGGCAACCAGATCTTTCAGCGTGGAAACGTCAGCACACGCGTATGTCGGAATGCCAAGCAGTTCTCCCAACCGCGCCAACTGCTCATGCCCTCCGATGCGCGTGGTGTCGGTGGAAATCAGCGCTACCTTTTTGTTCATCCGAATCGCGGCGTGGCCGGCAATTTTGGCAATCGTTGTGGTTTTTCCGACCCCGGTCGGACCGACGAAGGCGCTAACAACTCTTGTTTTCGCGCAGAGCTCCACTGGGGCAGCGATAATCAACCGATCGGCCAGCAACCGGCGCACGCGGGAGCGTTGCTCCGACGGTGCGGGATTACCGCGGGACGCGGTAGCAATCAAATCGTCGGCAAAGTCGTGATCAATACCTTGGCCCACGAGCTCGGCCAACATGCCGCCTCCAAACTGGGACTTGCCTGGAATCGCTTTGGTCAACAAACGCAGGGACTTTTTCAGATCGCTGATTTCCGCGATCAATTCGTCCATGCGAGAGTGGCGAGGCGCGCGATCCCGCGTAACTGCGGTTGCGGTGCCGGGTTTCGTCGGACCTGTGACCCTCACCCGCGGCTCCGCCGCCTCCTCTCCCAAAGGGAGAGGCCGGTGCGTAGCGCCGGGTGAGGGTTCAGCTTTCGACGCAACCTTCTCCTCGAGAGCTGCGGTAATCTCCCAAGCCGGCTTTTTGAATAAGCTGAAAGGGGGGCGAACCGAAACGGATCGTGTGCTCAAGATGAGCGCTTCGCTTCCCAGGTCTCGTTTAATGTCCTCGAGCCCTTCATGGAGTGAACGGGTTTTGTACGTCTTGACCTTCATTGTCCTGCGACTCCAAGTGAGACGATCTGAACATTAGGTGAAATATCGTTAGGCGAGATGACCGCCAATTGTGGAAGGAATCGTTCAATCAATTTTCGCAGATGGAACCGCAGCCCGCTGGAACACAGCAGTATCCACTGCGCTGCCATCGTCTTTTGGCAAACCTCGGTGAGCGCTTTCACCAGGCCCTCGAATGTTTTGGCATCGAGCGCGAGATACGTCCCGGATTCTCCACGCACCATTGACTGATTCAATCGTTCTTCCCATTGAGGCGAGAGCGTGATAACGGGCAGTTCGTGTTGATCGTTCAAGAGAGCCTTGCTGATCGAACGATTCAACGCTGCCCGCGTCATTTCGGTCAGCGTGATGTGGTCTTTAGTCTGGGCGCCGTAGTCGGCCAGTGTTTCGAAAATCGTGACGAGGTCGCGGATGGAGACTTTCTCACGCAGCAGGTTCTGAAGAACTTTTTGGATTTCGCCCACAGAAAGCGTTTTCGGAACCAATTCTTCGACAAGCTTCGGATGCGTTTCGGCGACGTGATCGATGAGTGCCTTTACTTCTTGACGGCCGAGAAGCTCGTAGGCATGGCTCCGTATGGTTTCGCTCAAATGTGTTGCCAAAACGGTCGCGGGATCCACAACCGTGTACTTGAGCATTTGGGCGCGTTCGCGATTGTCTTTTGTAATCCAGAAGGCGGGCAGGCCGAATGTGGGTTCTGTTGTCGGCGTGCCCGGAATCGTTTCGGTCGCAGTACCCGGATTGATCGCCAGAAACTTGTCAGGCATCAACTCCCCTCGTGCAATCTCAACGCCTTTCAGCAGGATCGAATACTGGCGCGGACCAAGCTTTAAGTTGTCCGTAATGTTCACGGGAGGGACGATGATGCCAAGATCCTGCGCGACCTGTTTGCGGATCGAGCGGATTAGGTTCAGGAACCCGCCGCCTTGCTGCACATCGACAATACTGATGAGTCCGTAGCCGATTTCGATGGCCAGACTATCGATCTTGAGAAAGCTGGTCGCTTTTTCCGGCTCAGCGGCATTTTTCGGCGGCACGTCATTTGTGGGAGCAGCTTCTCCTTGCTTGGCGGCTTTGGCTAATGTGAATGCGATGAACCCGAGTGTTGCGGCCAGGAAGAAGAACGAAAACTTCGGAAATCCCGGAATCAATCCAAGCCCCGCCACAATCCCGGATCCGAAATAAACCGGTTTGGCATTCGAGAAAAGCTGGCTCGAAATTTCTTCGCCCATGTTCAGGTCCGACGCGGCGCGTGTTGTCACCAAACCACCCGCGATCGAGATAAGCAGCGAAGGCAATGCTGTGACGAGGCCGTCACCGATCGTAAGAACGGTGAATGTTGCTAGCGCGGACGCCACCGGCATTCCGAACTGAAACACGCCGATGAACAGGCCGCCGATGATGTTGATGAGCGTAATGAGAATCGAAGCTATCGCGTCGCGCTGGGTGAATCGGATGGCGCCATCCATGGCGCCGTAGAATTCGGCTTCCCTGCCGATCTCCGCCCTGCGTTCGCGGGCTTCTTGCTGATCGATGATTCCAGCATTCAGGTCCGCATCGATCGCAAGCTGCTTACCCGGCAACGCATCCAACGTAAACCGGGCCGTTACTTCAGAAATACGAACCGTGCCGTGGTTGATCACGACGTACTGGATAACGATCAAGACGAGGAAAATTACAATACCGACCGCGTAGTTGCCGCCGACAACGAATTGGCCAAACGCACGAATGACATCGCCCGCGGCGGATATGCCTTGACTGCCGTTGAGCAAAATGAGGCGCGTGGACGCGATATTCAGCGACAGCCGAAACAACGTCGACATCAAAAGAATCGATGGGAACGACGAGAACTGGACCGGATTCAGCAAATAAACGGCTGCCAGTAAGATGACAACAGAAAGTGAAATGTTCGCCGATATCAGGAGATCGAGGATGATCGTTGGCAGCGGGATGATGACAGCAATCAGGATTACGATGATTGCTATCGGCATTGCGATCTGCGACTTCATGGCACCACGGATGGTGCAACCTCAGTGCCATCCGGCAAAAATTGCCTATTGGGGCCGCTTGCGAATCTTGTAAACGTATGCAAGCACTTCAGCAACTGGCTTATAAAGCTCCGTTGGAATCTCTTGCTCTACATCGATACCGCGATACAAAGCGCAGGCAAGAGACACATTTTCGACGGTGGGAATGTCATGTTCCCGACCCAGTTCTGTTTGTGCGAGCCAATTCCGTCCCTTCGCCACAACCCGCGGGGCAGCCATCTTTTCGGGCTTGTACTCCAACGCAACGGCAAAGTGGGTCGGGTTGGTGACAATGACATCGGCATCTTTCACACGCGACATCATGCGGCGGCGTGCGGTGTCGCGCTGGATCGACCGGATTTTGCCCTTAATCGTGGGATTGCCTTCGAGAGCTTTCATGTCTTCCTTTACTTCGGCCTTTGTTTGTCTGATGCTTTTCTCAAAGCGCCAGCGCTGAAGGAAGAAATCCCCAATGGCCAAAATTCCGACAGTTCCCGTGATGTATACGAAAATGCGAAGTGTGAGAGAGCGGATGATCGAATTAGAGGCGTCGATCGAATAAGCAGGAAGCGTGATCAGTTGCTCCCAGGAAGCAACGAGCGTTTTCCACACGACCAGTCCCACGACACCAACGAGGAACAACAGTTTCAACCACTGCATCCAGGAAACCTGGGTTTTCAGGCGCGATAGTCCGTGAATCGGATTCAGGCGGTCCCACTTGAGCGCTGGGGACTCGCGGGGAAAGATCGGCAAACCTTGAATGAAATTTCCCGCAAGCGCTCCAATTATGGCCGCGGCAAAGATGGGAGCAGCCACGATGAGAAAATACGTGCCGGTTTGCCGGACCAGCTCTGATGCGCTTTGAGTCTCGGCATTCTCGAGCAAGCCGGCGAAAAAAGCTCGAAATCCCGCCGGAGACCGCAGGCTGTAGAAGGCCGTCACCACGCAGGCCGCGAGTGTCATCGCCGAAGTCAGTTCTTGGGAGTACGCGAATTGTCCTTGGTCCCTTGCGCGTTGTCTGCGTCGGGATGTTGCTTTCTCTGTGCGTTCGCCCGCCTGCTGGGCCATGGATCATTTCCTCAAGACTATGGTGTTCATCATGGAGCGGACGGCGAGCGGCACAAACGCCATCGAGGCGCCCAAGATGACAAGGCCCACGAGAATTTTCAGCGGCGCCGTCACGACCATCGTGTTGATCTGGGGCTGCATCCGAGAAATGAATCCAATTGTCATTTCCAGAACGAAGCTCGCCACAAATACCGGCAAGGCAACTTTCCAGCCGATGATGAAGATCTGCTTCGAGGCTTCGATCAACGCGCCAAACCATTGGCCCGGCGCGATCGATCCTCCGATCGGAAAAGAGGTGTAGCTATTCGCCAGCGCGCGAAAAATGACGTGATGCTGGTTGGTGGCCAAGACGAAGGCGTACCCGAACAAGGTGAAATAGTTCGATATCACTGTCGAGCGGTTCTGCGTTTGCGGATCGATCGCTTGCACTGCAGAAAATCCGAGATGGTAACTGACGAGCTGGCCGCCCATCTGAAGGCCGGCAAATGCAATGCGAATGCCCATCGTCAAAAGCAGCCCGATGAGCAATTCCGCAGGAAAAATGACTCCGGGACTCGACAGCGCCGCCGCATTAAACGGCACAACGACCGAGATGCCCGCGGCGATGGCGAATACCAGCAGGGTACGGAGATATTGCGGTAGACCTGGATAACCCCAAATGGGCGCGAACAGCAGCGCGGCCCCTACACGAATGCTAATGATCAGAACGTGGAGCAAATACAAGTAAGGGATCGAAAGCGATATCAATCGCATCGTTCATCGCACGTAGGGCTGGAAGGATGCGAGAAGCGTGTGCGTGTACGACACCATTGTCGTCATCATCCAGGGGAAGACAATCAGAAACACGACAAACGTCACGACGATCCGCGGTACGAACGCAAGGGCAGTATCATGAATCGATGTGATGATCTGCACGATACTGATGATGATGCCCACGACTAGTCCCGCAGCCAGCATGGGGGCACTTACAAGAAGCGCCGTTTCGAGCGTTTGCTTCGCGAGTCTCAGAATCATTTCTTCAGACATAGCTTTTAACCAGCGAGGAGACAACCAATCCCCAGCCGTCCACCATAATGAATAGGAGAACCTTAAACGGCAGCGATACCATCACCGGCGGCAGTTGCATCATGCCCATCGAAAGCAATACCGAAGATACGACCATGTCGATGACCAGAAATGGTAGAAACAGGACGAATCCGATTTGAAACGCTGTCTTGATCTCCGAAATCATGAATGCCGGCATGACGGCGCGCATCGGCAGATCGTCGGGCCCCTTTGGCTTCGGGCCGCCGGACATCTCGATAAAAAGTTGCAGATCCTTCTCCCGGGTACTTCTCAACATGAACTGTTTGAGAGGCTGGGATCCTCTTTCCAACGCCTGGGCTTGATCGATCTCGCCCTTAGACCACGGCTCATACGCGTCGTTGTAGATCGCGGTTAAGGTTGGATTCATGATGAAGAAAGACAGGAACAACGCAAGCCCAATCAAAATTTGGTTCGATGGAGCCTCCTGAGTCCCCAGAGCCTGCCGTAAGAAGTGAAACACAATGATGATTCGCGTGAATGACGAGAGCGAGATGATGATCGCCGGCAGAAAGGTCAGCAGCGTCAGCAGGATCATGATCTGCACCGGCATTGTCATTTGAACCTGACCATTGGCGCTTGTCATATCGAGCTTCAGCGTCGATTCGACCGGCGGCGACACAGCCAGCAGATTGGTTAAGACCCAGTAGTTCATTGTGCCAATTTGTCCAGGATCGAAATATGCTCGCGCGTGACACCGATCAATAGTTCTTCACCGCGGATTTTGACAACCATGAGGCGGCATCGATCTCCCAGATGGAGCTGTTCGATCACCGAAAGATCGCGCGGCCCGGCCATCGCAGGCACATATTTCTTTAGGAGTTGGAGAACAAGTACGAGGCCGCCGAGGATTAAAATCAGGGATCCGATCACCTGGAACGCGATCATGAAGTGAATCCTCCTGGTTTATGAACCTCGACAATCCTGATGCCGGACGATTGCTCGACATTGATGACCTCGCCCCGCGCCACCTGAACTCCGTTGATGCTGATCTCAAATGGTTCTCCGGCCGGTTTCTTGAGCTCGATGATCGAATCAGGCGCCAGCCGTATCAAATCTCGGACACGAAGGCGTAGGCGGCCGACGTCAATGGTGATATGCACCGGAACGTCATAGACGGAGGTCAAGTTGTGCAGTATGGCGTCGGTTCGCGTTGTCAGTGCAGTCTGCGTATCGCTCATAACTGAATAACGAATTCGGTAAACATCACGTCCACAAGCTTGGGCGTTCGGAAGTAGACCGCCAGCTTTTCCTGGATCTCGCGACGGAGCCTGTTTTTACCTTCCACATTGATCAAATCCTGCGAGCACTTGGCAGTCAGGCTTTCGAGGATGAGATCACGAACTTTCAATTGAATTGCCTGATTTTCGGCGACATCCTTGAGTTTCGTCTTGTCATCGAGCAACAGACCGATCTTTATGCGGAGATATCGCGCTGCATCGGGGTCGGCGAGATTCACCACGAAGGGCTCCAGCGGAAGTACAGCGCTTTTCTCAACCAACTCGGCGAACTTCTCTTGCTCGGCGTTCTCCGATTTCTCGGCCTTAGCAGGCTTCAGGGAAAGCGCCTGTTTGCCTAGGAGGACGAACGAGAGCATGGCTCCCCCGGCGCTCGAAACGAGCGCCACCACAATTACAAGCACTATTTTGCCGATAGCGAATCCAGTTTTTGGTGACGGCTCGGATTTTGTTCCTTCAACGACTTTTTCTTCGGGCACGGTTCGCCTCCTTAATTTTCCGGCCATTGAAAGGCACGCCTCGTACCGTTAGCGCGCACCGAAAAATGAAGGAGTTAGGAAGAGATGGGCGTCAAAGGGCTGACAGGAAATTCGGGGTCAGACGGGTGAATTCCCTATTTTCCGTCAACCGTTTCTTTGATGGAAAATAGGGAATTCACCCGTCCGACCCCGAATTTCCCTACTCAAACAGATGGTCGCCGATATCTCGAATCATTTGGCGGACCTCGATCGTCTTATCCTCAATGAGCTTCGTACGCGCGCGCGCTTTGGCGCTGAGGTTCTCCAACTGCAAGAGCTCCGCCTGAGCAAGGACCGTCCCGACGCGATTATTCAAGTCGTGCAACCATTTTCTGACTCGATCTTCATCCATAAAGGGACCAATCCTAACATCGGGCTATTGTTTGAGGTTCATGGTTTCTTGCATGATCTGATCCGTCACGGTGATGATTTTGGCGTTCGCCTGATAGCCACGTTGGAAAGTGATGATTCTTGTCAACTCAGTCGCCAGATCGACGTTCGTATCTAGTTCTCTCGCCGTGTTCGAACGAAGCGGCCAATCGATATCTCGTCTTGCGATTTCTGGCCTGACGCGTCATCCTGGCGTTCCCACTGATGCAATCGGCCTTCAAGGACCTTCTCGACGATCTTCTGTTCGCGCATTGCTTCGGTCCATTCCTGACGGCGTTGCTCGAGGTTTAGACTTGCTTTTTCAAGAGATTGCCGAATCAATCTTCGCTGCAATTCCAGGGCTTGAATATATATTTCGCCACTTTGCACATCGTGTCCCGTGGCGGTCTGCAAATAGGCAATTTCTGCCTGCTTGCCCTGGATATTCCCAGTGAGCTTGCTCTCGGCTGATTCCAGTTGCCGGACTTCGCCTTCAGCGTTCCTCACGTTAGCTTCAGCCACAGACACATACGTCTGTTTGATCTGGGCGAGGCGGCCCAGTCTTTTCAGACTGGCTTTCAGTTCATCCTTCACTGCAATCGTGCCAATTGGATGAGCTGCTGTTGGGTGACGGTGCGTTGTGAGAATTCTTCCGGACGTTGTTTAAGAAATGCCTTGATCGCGTCCGCTCTGTCGATTGAAGCATCGATGCGCGGATTTGAACCCCTCTTATACGCACCGATGTTGATGAGATCTTCGGATTTTTTGTGGGTGGCCATCAAGTCGCGGATCTCGTAGGCGGCATTTTTCAATTCCGTGCTCACGAGATGCGGCATAAGACGGCTGATGCTGGACAGCAGGTCGATACATGGATACTGGCCTCGTGTTGCCAGTTCGCGATCGAGCACAATGTGTCCATCGAGGATCGATCGCGCGTGATCGGCGATCGGATCATTCATATCGTCGCCTTCGACGAGAACGGTGTAAAACGCGGTAATGCTGCCCTTCGCGAACTTGCCCGATCGTTCGAGGAGTTTGGGCATCAATGAAAACACGGAGGGGGTATAGCCTTTGGAGGAAGGCGGCTCCCCGGCCGCAAGGCCTACCTCGCGCTGAGCCATGGCGAACCGCGTGATCGAATCCATCATCAGCATGACGTTATGTCCGCGGTCACGGAAGTATTCGGCCGCAGCCGTAGCAGCAAATGCAGCTCGGATTCTGACGAGTGCGGGCTGATCCGACGTGGACGCAATAACGATGGAACGTTTCAGTCCTTCCGCGCCCAGATCGTTTTCAATGAATTCACGTACCTCACGTCCACGTTCACCGATGAGCGCAATCACATTGATGTCAGCGCTCGTGTAGCGCGCGATCATTCCCAACAAGGTGCTCTTGCCGACACCGCTGCCGCCGAAAATTCCGAGTCGCTGGCCCAGACCGCAGGTAAGCAATCCGTCAATGGCGCGAACGCCGGTCTGCAGGGGCGCGCGAATGGGGTCGCGGCGCAATGGGTTTGCCGGATCTGCATAGAGATCCTGCCGGTCCAGCAGGAGAGGCAGAGGTCTATCGTCGATCGGCCTTCCCAGACCATCGAGGATTCGCCCCCGTAGCTCTTCACTCATGCCAATGGTGGCCGTACGTCCCGAGGCGTGCAAAATATCGCCCTGTCTGATGCCATCGATCTTTCCAAGCGGCATCGCGATGACTTTTCCTTCCGTAAAGCCAACCACTTCTACAGGAATTCGCCTGCCCTGATTTTCCAACCAGCACACGCATCCCATCGTCACATTCGGTCCGTGCGATTCGATGGTGTTGCCGACGATTTTTTCGATGGTACCGAACTCGCCGATGGGATCCGCGTACTGAAGCCGGTGATGAAATCGGGAAAGATCTAACATGCCTAATCGTCGAACAGGAGGTGACCGATCGCTTCAATTTGACTCGCGATGCGGCCGTCGAGATGGGTTTGCCCCGTATCGATGACGAAGTCTCCTCGCTCCAGCGAGGCGTCCTCTTTGACCTGGACCGCTGGATTTGTCGTCGCAATCGCTGTACGAATTCGCCCGAAATCCTGCCGGCTGACACGCAGCGTGATGGATTGGTGATTCGATACGCGCTTGAGCGCGACAGCCGCCACGGCGGAGACAATATCCGGATCCATGGCGAGCTCTCGCTGTACGATCTTGCGCGAAATTTCCAAGGCCAGGCGAACGATTTCTTCCTCCATCGATTCGGCTAGAGCTTTATGTGTTTCCGCCAGCCGCGAAATAGCGTTATCGTAACGCTTCACAATGGTCTCGATCATCTTCTCGCCCATCTCTTTGCCGATGCGCTCGCCTTCGGCGTAGCCCTGCTCGAATGCCTGCTTCTCGACATCCATGACGTGTTCATGCGAGCCGCTAAGGACCTTGGCCTCGCCGGGAATGCTGATGCCTTTGAGCTTTTGCACGCGGCCGTCGCCTCGAATGATCCTAGACGACATATTCATCGCCACTGCCGCCGAGATTGATAATTCCTTCTTCTTCCAGCTTGCGGACAACGTCGACAATGCGTTGCTGGGCGGCATGCACGTCCTTGATCTTGACCGGACCCATGATGTCGATTTCTTCCTTCATCATCTCGACGCCCCGGCCGGACATATGACGGAAGAATTGCTGTTGCTGTTGTTCGGTGGCGCCCTTCAGCGCTGCCGCAAGGGTCCTTCGATCCACGCGCTGTAAAACCTCGCGAATGGCAGCATCGTCGAGAGCGGCAATGTCTTCGAATACGAACATCAATTCGCGAATCGAATTTGCTACCTCCGGCTTGGTGCTATCCATCTTTTCGAGAACGGTCCGGCTTTTGCGGCGGTCTATGCGGTTGAGAAGCTCGGCAACGGCTCGAATACCTCCAAACGCTTGGTTATGGGTGTATGTACCCACGGGCTTAAGTTTCTCTTCGAGCACGGCCGAAATCCCCCGAATCACATCGGGCGAGATTGTCTCCAGACTGGCCATACGCACGGCCACGTCCGCCTGAATATCTCCGGGCAAGGATTCGAGCAGTTCTGCGGAACTGCTGGGGGTGAGATGCGCGAGAATCAGCGCAATCGTCTGGGGATGTTCGTTTTGGATGAACTGTGAGAGCTGCATCGGATTCAGGCGATCGATGGCCTCGAACGCCTTGGAACTGGAGGAGCCGTGAGTTAAGCGATCCATCATGCGCCTGGCCGGACCGGCACCCAAAGTCCGCAGAATGACTTTCTTGGCGTATTCGACTCCGCCCTCAGAAATGAACCGGTTCGCTACCAGAAGCTGGTACAGATCCTCGGCGGACTTCTCCGCTTCCTGGGCTGGAATCGGCCCGACGTACGAGATCTCCTTAGAGATGGCCTCGATCTCCGCCTCATTCAGGTAGCGTAAGACCTCGGCCGCGGCCTCCTCGCCCATCAAAACGAAGAGCGTTGCAGCCATCTTCACATCGCCGTTTTTCATCTGTTCTTCTCATCGGCAATCCAGGTTCGGACGAGCCGGGCAACAGCTTCCGGATCCGACTGGGCGTGCTCGACCACGCGCTTGCGGATCATATCCATCTTGCTCGGACTAGGCAGAGTCATCGAGTCGCCATCCGCATTCCCATGTGGGGAGGCTCCGCTGAGCTGGGCCTCGAATTGTTTCACGGTCATCGGCGTCTGCAGGTTTGCCGGCAACAAAGGCAGGCTTCTCGGGGCGGGCCCCGTTGTGGGCCAATTCGCGAATACCGACTTCTGCACGGGACGCAGGAACAACAGGTACAGAACGATGAATACAACCGGAATGATGAGATACCGCAAAAACATCATGATCATCGGGCCCTGTTTCTCGATAAACCCGGGTTTCTCGATCAGTTCGGTCTCACCCTGAAAGGAAATATTCTCAACAGTGAGCTGATCGCCCCGATCGGGGTTGAAGCCGATGGCGGCGGAAACCAGGTCCCGATATTTCTTCATTTCCTCCGGAGTACGAGGCTCCTGGCTGGTTTGTTCCTTGCCGTCGCTGCCTGTTGTGACCTTGGTGTGATTGTCGATAACGACCGCAACGGAAACCCGTTCGATCTTTCCAACAGGATTGATCACATGGCGAACGGCTTTACTCACTTCATAGTTGACCGTTTCGTTCTGCTTCACGAAATCGGAGTTGGTGCTGCCAGCCGATTGGTCCGCTTGTGCCGCAGGCGCGCCCGCCGGATTGTTGGTTGGAGTGCTGCGCGGACCGGGGATACCGCCGACGCGTTCCGTCTTCGGTTGGCGCTCTTCCTGCTTTTGCTCGCTTCGGACGACACTGTGTTGCGGATCGTACTGTTCAACGGTCTCTTCTACTTGCTCGAAGTTCATGACGATGGAAACCTGCGGGCGGATTTTGCCCTGACCCACAGCCGGTTCGAGAATCTGAACGATTTTTCCCGCGAGCTCCGTTTCCACTCTTTGCCGCGTGTCCAGTTGTTGCGCCGAAAGCCCGCTTTCGGGACCCTCGTTCCGTGACAGGATCTTGCCTCGGTAGTCGAGCAGGACTACCTTCTCCGGCCTGAGGCCTTTGACTGCACTGGCAACCATATTGACGATTCCCTGCGCGGCCGCGCCCGGTAACGAACGGCCGTTTTTCAACTTTAGAATGACCGACGCCTTCGCTTGCTCGTCCGAGCTTTGAAACAGGGATTCCTTCGCCAGCACAAGGTGCACGCGCGCGGCCTCAACTTCTGCGATCGTCATGATGCTGCGTGCCAGCTCACCTTCGAGAGCACGTTGGTAATTGACCTGTTCCTGAAAATTCGTAAGCCCGAAATTCGTCCGGTCGAATATCTCAAAGCCGATACGGCCGCTTTCCGGCAATCCTTGGCTTGCAAGCTGGATCCTGACTTCAGCAATCTTGTCAGCGGTTACCTTGACGGTTCGACCGTCCGGTTCCAGCTCGTAGGGCACCTTCAACTCCTGCAACTTTTGAATAATGCCTTGTGCTTCCTGCGGATCGAGATCGGCATAAAGCGTTTGATACTCGACACGATTGACGAAATAAACGAGCACCCACAGCAGAATCAAAACCAGAGCGGCAGAACCGGCCAGAGCCAATTTCTGTTGAAGGCTGTAGCGCGTGAAGAACGTCTTGATTTGTTCGAACGGATTTGGAGCAGCCATTCTCGATTACCGATCCTCGGATCAGACTTGAGATTTCATTAATTCTTGGTACGCCTGGACGATTTTGTTGCGCACCTGCATCATGACTTGGAACGAAAGGTCTGCTTTCTCTAACGCGATCATCACGGAATGAAGATCGGATTGGTTGCTCAGAAATTTCTGAAGCTCCCCCTGCGACCCCTTTTCGACATCGTTGACTTGCTGAACGGCTTCATTGAGGAGCTTGGTGAATGACGGGCCTGACGGCTGCCGGCTGGGCCCCGCCGTAGGCACCATGATTCGGGGAATGTCGCTGTAGACTCTGAAGTCGCTCATCTTACCTAAACCTTCCCTCCCTCATTGATCGCAGCACGCAAGGTCCGGATTTTCTGATTCAAGTACTGGACGAGCGTAATGTACTGAAGCCCGTTTTTCGTGATCTCAGTCATCTCACGCTCCAGATCGACGTTATTTCCATTGGGCTTCACTTTGCTATTCACTGCATGCAGCCGAGCATGAGCCTCATCCTTTAGCGGCGCAATGTGGTTCGCCGTGGTGGTTGAGAGATCAATCGTGGCCAGTTCCTGTTCGAAACTGTAATCCTGGGCTCGATAACCGGGTGTATCCATATTGGCCACGTTGCCGGCCAGAGCCTGTTGCCGCTTGGACGTCCATGACAGAAGTTCCTCGACCGCGGGAAAGAAAGGGGCATTGCTGGGGTTGATCATAGGACTGCTGCCTCCTCAACTCGATATTCGCGAAGCTTGTTGCGCAGAGTCCGAAGGGATATACCCAACAATCTCGCCGCGTGAGTCCGATTGCCGTTGGTCTG
>WNGD01002494.1_pt1 | contig 19181 bp, 16 predicted proteins | sample 5400671 | NCBI WGS metagenome assembly WNGD01 (sample SAMN13153369, study PRJNA577476) | soil metagenome | isolation source: 40 cm soil or saprolite under grassland replicate 2 | place: USA:California | collected 2016-06-15
TGGTTCGCGCCAGCCAGCCGGAGCGGGCCGAACTGCTGGCGCGGCCCGCCGAAGGCGTGGCCCGCCTGTTCGGCCTCGAAGGCACCGACCGGGATCTGCCGGCCGATGAGTACGGCAGCCATAACGCTCTGTACTGGCTGGTCGCACGGCTCGCGGAACGCTCGCCCGTGCTGATCGCGATCGATGATCTGCACTGGTCCGACCCGACGTCGCTGCGCTGGCTCGGGTACCTGGTCCGCCGGCTGGAGGATCTGCCGATCCTGCTGGTGCTTGCCCGCCGGATCGATGAACCTGGCACCGACGAGGTCCTGCTGGCGGGCATCGCCGCCGAGCCCGCCGTCGCCGCGATCAGGCCCGGGCCGCTCAGCCTCGACGCCGTCCATGAGCTAGCGCGCGAGATGTTCGAGGCTCGGCCCCAGCAGGGATTTGTCCGTGCTTGTCTCGATGCCGCCGGCGGGAGTCCGCTGTTCACCCTGCAGCTGCTCGATGCCGCTCGCGCCGACGGTCTCCGGCCGCTCGACGTCGATGCCGAAGCGGTGGCTGACCTGGCGCCGAAGCGCGTGTCACAGCTTGTGCTCGACCGCCTCCGCCACCTGTCGCCCGATGCGATCAGGGTGGCCGAGCAGGTCGCGCTGCTGGGCACCCACGCCGAGGTGCGCCACGTGCGGGCGCTGTCGGCGCTTACCGAGCGCCAGGTGCTGCAGGCCGGCGATGAGCTCGCGGCGGCCGGGCTGCTGCTGGCCGGCCAGCCGCTTGAATTCATCCACCCGGTCGTTCGCTCCAGCGTCTACGAGTCATTCGCGGCCGGACGCCGGGCAGGCGACCACGGACGCGCCGCGCGACTGCTGGGCGAAGACGGGGCTGCGCCTGCCCGGGTAGCGATGCACCTGCTCAAGACTCCGCCGGCCGGCGACGGGTGGGCCGTCGAGATCCTCCGCGCGGCGGCTGCCGCGGAGATCCGGCCGGAGACCAGGGCGACCTACCTGCGCCGGGCCATCGCCGAGCCGGCGCCGGCCAGCATCCGGGCGGAAGTCCTAGTCGAGCTCGGACGGGCCGAGTCCCTGACGTACGACGCACGCGCCCTGGAGCATCTGAAAGAGGCACTGCGGCTCAGCGAAGACCCATATTCCCGGGCAACGGCGGCTGGGCTCCTCGTCTTCTGCTTCTTTGACTACGATCGCCCCGCCGAGGCCGAGCCCGTGCTTCGCGCGGCCATCGCCGGGCTGGCCGGCACCGAACCGGGGCCGGACACGCCCGAGCGCGAGTCGCTGATCACCCTGCATGTATGCCTGCTACAGCTCGACCACCGCGCTCGCCGTATCACCGCCGAGCGGCTCGGCGAGGCGATCGCGATGGCCGGTGCGGGGCGCTCGCCCGCCGAGCTTGATCTGCTGGGCTTCGCCGCGTATGCAGCGCCCGCGGCCGGCGCCACGTCGGCCGAAGTGGTCGCGCTCGCGGACCGGGTGCTGCGGGCGGCGGATCTGAGCACCGTTGACGGTTTCCGGCTGATCCACTGCCCGGTCTGGGCGCTCGAGTTCGCCGACCGCCTCGACGAGGCTGATCGCTGGCTGCTGCGCATCCTGGATGCGGCGCAGCGGTGGAACGGGCCCGGTCAGTTCTCGCTCACCGCCAGCTCCCGGGCCCACGTCTCCTGCCGCCGTGGCGCGCTTGCGGACGCCGAGCAAGACGCGAGGGCTGTGCTGGAACTCGCCGAAGCGCATGGCGATGACTTCGGCATTTCCATCCCGGCCGCCGCCCTGGTGATGGCGCTCACCGAGCAGGGCCGCCTGGCCGAGGCCGATAGCGTGCTGACTGGCGTCCGCGCAGGCCATGGCGCGAAATGCGACGTCGCCGTATACGTGCACAGCCGCGGGTGGCTGCGGGTCGCGCAGGGCAGGGCGGCCGAGGCTGTCGAGGACTTCCAGGAGGCCGGACGCCTGATGCGGGAGGCCGGTCACGATTTCCCCGGCTTCTGGCCATGGCGGGTCGGCGCCGCGACCGCCCAGCTGGCGCTCGGCCGCCGAACGGCAGCGGCCGGGCTTGCCCGCGAGCAGCTGGAGATGGTCCGGCCGTTCGCCGCCGCGGGCCCGACCGGAATCGCGCTTCGCACGCTCGGACTCGCCGAGCGCGGGGCAGCGGCGCTTGACCTTCTTGCCGCCGCCAGCGAAGAGCTGGAACGATCCCCGGCGCTACTGGAGCGCACCAAGGCGCATCTCGAGTTCGGCGCCGCGCTGCGCCGGGCCGGCCAGCGCGCCGATTCGCGCGAGCCGCTGCGCAAGGCGCTGGATCTCGCCGACCGCTGCGGCGCGGTCCCGGTGGCCAACCGCGCGCGCGAGGAACTCATCGCCGCTGGCGGGCGGCCACGGCGTACCCGCATCGGCGGGGTCGAGGCCCTGACGGCGAGCGAGCTGCGGGTCGCCCGCCGCGCCGCCTGCGGCCGCACCAACCGCCAGATCGCCCAGGAGCTGTTCGTCACCATGAAGGCGGTCGAGAAACACCTCGCCAGCGCCTACCGGAAACTCGACATCCAGGGCCGCGGCGAACTCACCGGGGCACTCGGCGCGGCCACGAGCTAGCCGACCAAGGCACTCGGCGCGGCTGCGCGCTAGCCGGCCGATGCACCCGGAGTGGCTGCGCGGCGGCTGTGAGTTAGCTGCCGCCCGCGAGTCAGCCCCAGGCCGCGAGTCAGCCCCTCGGGCCGCGGTTAGCCGCCGACTACGACACGCGCGGGCGGGCGGGCCGGAACCCGGAGCCCATAAGAGTGGGGTGGCCACCCCAATGCGCGCTGCCAGTAGCGCATGCATGATCGCGTTCTAAAGGGGTGGCCAGCGCGATGCCCGGCACCCCGGCTGAACGCAAGGAGAGCACCGTGATGACACGGCCGACCGATCAGGGACCGATCGCAAGCAGGCGACCCACCCCCCGCCGCCGTGCGGCGATTGGCTTCGTGGCTGTGCTGGTGGCCGCGCTGGCCATCCCGTCCGTTGCTGCCGCAGGCGGGGCCGCGGCGGCCGCGGGCAGCGGGGCCGGCCGGCCGCAGGCGGTGGCAGCGGGCGGATCACTGCGCGCCTGGGGGCTGAACGACTTCGGGCAGCTGGGCAACGACACCACCATCAGCAGCGACACCCCGGTCAAGGTACAGCTCCCGCCGGGCACCCGGGTCACGTCCATGCGGGCTGGCTGCGGGCACTCGCTGGCCCTCACCACCACCGGCCAGGTCCTGGCCTGGGGGGACAACAGGGACGGCGAGCTGGGCGACGGCACCACCACAAGCACCGGTACGCCGGTCATGGTCAAGCTGCCCCCGGGCACCAAGGTCACGGCCGTCCGGGCCGGCTGCCGCCACAGCCTGGCCCTCACCACCAAGGGTCACGTGCTGGCCTGGGGCTTCAGCGGGCAGGGGGAGCTGGGCAACGGCTCCGTCCTCACTTCCCTCGAGCCGGTCAGGGTGAAGCTGCCCAAGGGCACGAAGGTAGCGGCGATCAGCGCAGGCGCCTACCACGGCCTGGCTCGCACCACCACCGGGCGCCTGTACGCCTGGGGCGCCAACGAAAGCGGAGAGCTGGGCGACGGCACCACCACCAACCGCGACATCCCGGTCAGGGTCAAGCTGCCTAAGCGCACCAAGGTGACCCTGATCGGGGCCGGCGAGGGGCATAGCCTGGCCCGCACCTCCACCGGGAAGGTAGTGGCCTGGGGAGACAACGGCGACGGAGATCTGGGTAACGGCACCACCACTCCCAGCAGCACCCCGGTCAGGGTCAAGCTGCCCAGGCGCACCAAGCTGCGGGGCCTGTTCGGCGGTTGCGCGGAGAGCCTGGCGCTCACCGCCAAGGGCCACGTGCTGGCCTGGGGAGACAACGGCGCTGGGCAACTCGGCGACGGCACCACCACCTCCCGCGACACCCCGGTCAGGGTCAAGCTGCCCACGGGCACCAAGGTGACCGCGGTAGCGGCCGGCTGCAGCCACAACCTGGCACTCACCGCCAAGGGCCACGTGCTGGCCTGGGGATTCGGCCTGCTGGGGCAGCTGGGCAACGGCGGCACTACCAACAGCAACCTCCCGGTGCGAGCGGAAATCCCGGCGGGCCTCGTGGCCATTGCCGTCGCCGCGGGCCCGGAGGCCGACCACAGCTTGGCCATCGTGCACAAGGCAACGCAGTAGCCAGCCGCAGCACTGCCCGCGGCCGGCATCCGGAGCGGGCCCGACCGCGAAGGACGAGCTATCCACATGACACAGCCGACGGATCAGGGACAAGCAGGCGGCAGGCGGGCTGGCGGCGGCACCTCTGCCGCCGCGACTATCGCCGTCACCATCGCCGCCGCCCTCGTGTTCCCGGCCACCGGCGCCGGGACCACGGTGGCCAGTGCGGCAGCGGCCGGGAGGGCGGTGGCTCACGGGACGGCCGGGCGCGCAGCGACCGCCGGCGGATCACTGCGCGCCTGGGGCCTGAACACCTTCGGGCAGCTGGGCGACGGCACCACCACCAACAGCGACACACCAGTCAAGGTCAAGCTCCCCCGGGGCACCAGGGTCACGTCCATGCGGGCCGGCTGCGACCACTCGCTGGCCCTCACCACCACCGGCCACGTCCTCGCCTGGGGCTACAACAGTGACGGTGAACTGGGCGACGGCACCACCACTAACAGCGACACACCAGTCAAGGTCAAGCTCCCGGCCGGCACCAAGGTAAAGGCCATCCGGGCCGGCTGCTTCCACAGCCTGGCCCTCACCACCACCGGTCACGTCCTGGCCTGGGGCTACAACGGCCAAGGGGACCTGGGCGACGGCACCACCACCAGCAGCGACACACCAGTCAAGGTCAAGCTCCCCCAGGGCACCAAGGTCAAGGCGATCAGCGCTGGCTCCGCCCACAACCTGGCCCTCACCACCACCGGCCACGTCCTGGCCTGGGGCCTCAACGCCAGCGGTCAGCTCGGCGACGGCACCACCACCGGCAGCGACACACCAGTCAAGGTCAAGCTCCCAACCGGCACCAGGGTGATCATGACAGCGGCCGGCGAGGAGCACAGCCTGGCCCGCACCTCCACCGGGAGGGTGCTGGCCTGGGGAGACAACACCGCCGGAGCGCTGGGCAACGGCACCACCACCAGCAGCCTCACCCCGGTCCGGGTCAAGCTGCCCACGGGCACCAAGGTGCGGGCCCTGTTTGCCGGCTGCCTGCAGAGCCTGGCCCGCACCAAAACCGGTCACGTGCTGGCCTGGGGCGACAACGGCGCCGGAGCGCTGGGCGACGGCACCACCACCAGCAGCGACACCCCGGTCAGGGTCAAGCTGCCCGCCGGCACCAAGGTGACAGCCGTGGCGGCCGGCTGCAACCACAACCTGGCACTCACCACTACCGGCCACGTGCTTGCTTGGGGTTTCAACAGCGACGGGGAACTGGGCAACGGCACCACTACTAACAGCGACCTCCCGGTTCGGGTGGAGCTCCCGGCGGGCCTTGTCGCCATTGCCGTCGCCGCGGGCCCGGAGGCCGACCACAGCCTGGCCATCGTGCACAAGGCGAAGCGGTAGCTAGCCAGCAGGCTCGCGCGGCAAACCCACGGCTGGCATGCTGCTGGTGCGGGTCAGCTCCCGGGTGGCGGTGCCGGCGAGTTCGGTGAGCCGGTGCTGGCGGCAGCGCCCGGTGCAGGTTGGATGGTGCCTGCCGGGTCGGGGGTGAACTGCAGGCCTTGCCGGGTGAATCGGTCGTAAACACCCTCGAAGCCGCCGGCGACGGTGTCGGGGAGGGCGTAGAACTCATCGAGAATGGCGCGGGCGATGTCATCGTCGATGACGGTGGCATCCCAGCGCACCTCCTCGCCGAGGGTCGTGATGCTGAAGGTAAAGAACGCGCAGCACGCCTTTTCGCGTGCGGCGAGGTCGCGCACCGAGGCTTCTATGCCCGGCTGGGCCCGGAACCGGAAGCGAATGCCGCCTGCGGTCCTTTCCCGGCCGATCAGGGCCTGGCTGAAGATGCGCTGATACTCCCTGAGACGATCAGGGCCCGTGTCGGTGGCGCCGGTCATGTCGCAGACGATCGGTGTGGTCGGTGCCGGGAAGTCCATGATCCTGCTCCTCAGGTCGCTTCGGGTGCTTGCCGCCTGTCCAGGCACAACCCTAAACTCTGGACTTAGGTCAAGAGTCAAGGGGAGCGCGTGAAGATCGGACAGGTCGCCAGGGAAGCTGGCGTCAGCATCGACACAGTTCGCTTCTACGAGCGGCGCGGTGTGCTGCCAGCGCCCGAACGCAGGCCGTCGGGCTACCGGATGTTTACCGAAACGGCCGTGCCGCGGATCCGGATGGCCCGGTCGTTGCAGAGCCTGGGTTTCACCCTGGACGAAGTCATCGACGCCCTGCGCGCTCATGACGCAGGCGGGGCCACCTGCGACAGCGAACGATGGCGCCTGGAGGCCGTTGTCGACCGGATCGATGCCAGGATCGCCGAGCTGCGGCAGGCGCGGCGGAACACCATGAAGATCCTTGACGAGTGCGGGGCCGGCCGGTGCCGATTCGCACCAGCGCAGGGCGCGGACCTGCAACTTTGACGCCACGACAACGGGGGCACCGCAGACGCAACGATGCCCCTATACCCGCGACGCGGACCCAGACGGCGGCTGGTCAGCCGGCCGGGTGCTAGGTTCCAGCGATATGCCAGACAGGGTCGCGATAGTCACCGGCGGCGGCACCGGCATCGGCCGGGCGGCGGCGCTGGCTCTGGGACGGAACGGATTTTCCGTCGTGATCGCCGGCCGCCGACCGGGCCCGCTTGAGCAGACCGTCCGAGACGGCGCCGCTGGCGGGTCGCGGCTGCTGAGCGTAGTCACCGACGTCGCCGACCCGGCGGACGTCGGGCGGCTGTTCGATCAGGCACAGCGCCACTTCGGCCGTGTCGACGTGCTGTTCAACAACGCAGGCCTGGCCGCCGCGCCGCTGCCGCTTGAGGACGTGTCATTCGCCGACTGGCAGTCGGTGGTCGGCGTGAACCTGACCGGCGCGTTCCTGTGTACCCAGGCTGCCTTCAGGGTCATGAAGGAGCAAGATCCGCGTGGCGGCCGGATCATCAACAACGGGTCGATCTCGGCCCATTCGCCCCGGCCGCACTCGGCGCCGTACACCGCGACCAAGCACGCGATCACGGGACTGACGAAGGCAACGTCGCTGGACGGCCGCCGCTACGACATTGCCTGCGGCCAGATCGACATCGGCAACGCTGCCACTGACCTGACCAGCCGGCTCGGCGCAGGGGCGCCGCAGCCGGATGGCAGCATCCGCCCGGAGCCGATTATCGATGCCGGCCTGGTCGCCGACGCGGTCGTGCAGATGGCCAGCCTGCCGCTGGAGGCGAATATCCAGTTCATGACCCTGATGGCCACGAAGATGCCGTTCATCGGGCGCGGCTAGCCGCCGCCGCGATTAGGCCGCGAAGGTGGCCCATCGCCGCGCGGGTCATCGTGCCCTAGCGGAACCGGATGCGGGTCACCGGATGCAGTTCGATGCCATTCGGCGCTTGCCCGGTCACGTTGTGGATCTCATCGAAGAAGCCGAGGCCGCGAATGCGGATCCGCCGGTTCACGAAGTGCCATGAGGTGGTGACCCGGTAATGGTTCGTGAAACTTGACCTGACGGCCCTGATCGCCCTCTTCCACAGGGAGGACCTTGCCACGCAGCCGGGCCTGGGGATCTCCGCGATCATGTCCTTGCCCGAGCTGCTGCGCAGGACGAGGTGAATGTCACCGTCATCCTCCAGCCGGAACTGGGTCAGGCGCGCCCTCAGCCGGTAGGTGTGCCGCTCAGCTCCGCGGAACCGGCGGTTCTGGTGACCGGCGAAGGAGGACGGCGCGGTGCGCGCCCGCAGGCGGCGGATGGTCGTGTCGACCACTGTCTTGCTCACCCTGCGCCGGTCCGCATCCGAACCGGTCTTCACCGGCCAGCGCCAGATGCCGCACGACGTGGCCGCCCGGATGCCGGGAGCTGCCGCTGGCGCGGCACTAGCCGGAAGAGCCAGCCACAAGGAGAGGCCGGGAAGCGCGAGGATCCCGGCCAGCAGGGCGATGATCTTGCGCATCGTGATCATTCCTTCTCGCTAGACGGGCGGCTCTCTTCCAGCCACCCCGCCAGCCCTATTGACCCTCCCCTACCCATCGAGGGCTGATCCTTCCCCTGCGGGAACCCGGTCGATCCCCTGCGGAGACCCGGTCGATGTGGCTTAGGGCGGGTTGGGTGCCGCTGAAATCCATATCCACCGGGTTCCACGGCCGTGCCGCTTGCTGAACACTGTTTCATGAACTATAGTTCATGAAAGTTCGTTCACGGAGACAGAAGCGCAGAGGAGGGAAGCATGGTGGAGGAAGCATGACGGAGGTTGAGGTCCGCGGCCTGACGAAGACCTTCGGCCGGGTGACTGCCGTGGCGGACTTGTCCTTCACCGCCCCGGCCGGGAAGGTCACCGGATTCCTCGGGCCCAACGGCTCGGGGAAGACGACCACGTTTCGCGCCGTGCTCGGCCTGGTCCGGCCCGGCGCGGGCGAGGCGCTGATCGGCGGCGTGCCGTACCGCCGCCTCGCCCGGCCGCGGCACAGCGTCGGTGCGCTGCTTGATGCGACCGGCTTCCATCCAGGCCGCCGGGCCCGCGACCACCTGCGGGTGCTGGCCGCCGCGGACGGCATGCCCGATCGCCGGGTGGACGAGGTGCTCCGCCAGGTTGACCTGGCCTCGGCCGGGAGCAGGCGCGTGCGCGGGTTCTCCCTCGGCATGCGGCAGCGGCTCGGCCTTGCCGCCGCCCTGCTCGGCGACCCGCCGGTGCTCCTGCTCGACGAGCCGGCCAACGGCCTGGACCCGGCGGGGGTGGCGTGGCTCCGCGGCCTGCTGCGCGGCCTGGCGAGCGAGGGCCGTACCGTCGTCGTCGCCAGCCATCTGCTCAGCGAGATTGCCCAGACGGCTGACCGCGTGGTGATCGTCAGCGCGGGACGGCTCCGCTTCGCCGGCCCGCTGGGCGAGATCGGCCAGACGGACAACGCGCTTGAGTCGGCGTTCCTGAAGCTGACCATGGCGCCAGACTGACCGGCCAGGACCCGGCCCGGCGCGCACCGGATCGGGCCGACGGCAGTATCCCGCTCATTGCGCAAGGAGACACTGTGCTGCTCACGATTCACGGCGAGTTCCGCAAGCTCAGCACCATCCGGAGTGCATGGCTGCTGCTCGCCGCCGGGCCGCTGATCGTGGCGGCTGGCATCAGCGGCCTGGTCGAGTCCGGCGGGAACGTCCATGATCCGGCGATGCAGAGCCGGGCGCTGGCGCATGTCGGCCTCGCCGCGATGCTGACGCTGATCTTCGGCATCCTCGCCGTTGCCGGGGAGTACCGGAACGGCACCATCACCGATACCTACCTGAGCTGCCCACGGCGCGGCCGGGTGGTCACCGCCAAGCTGGCCGTCTACGCGCTGGTCGGTGCCGCCGCCGGGCTCGTCTCGACCCTTACCGCCCTCGCGGTCACGGCCGCCTGGTGGGCCGCCAAGGGCGGCACCCTGCAGCTCTCGGCGGGCAGCAGCTGGCGCGTCCTGGCCGGCGGCGTGGCCGCCAATGTGGCATTCGCCGCGATCGGCGTCTGCCTCGGCGCGCTCGTCCGCAACCTGGCCGCCGCCATCGCCGTCGCGCTGGCCTGGATCGCGCTGGTCGAAGGCATCACCGGGCAGCTGCTCGGCTCGGGGCTCGCGCGCTGGCTGCCCTACTACGCCAGCGAGGCCCTCGACCGGACGAGCCTTTCCCCGGCCATCCGGCTGCTGCCGCAGTGGGGCGGCGGCCTGGTGCTGCTCGGGTACGCCACCGCATTCACCGCCGCCGCCATCGTCACTACACTCAGGCGCGATGTCACCTAGGAAACCCGCCGTGCTGCGCGACGGCGACGGCCAGAACCTGCGCGAGTACCTGATCGCCACCGCGGCGCGGCTGATCGGCCAGCGGGGCAGCGCCGGGCTGGCCGTCCGCGAGATCGCCCGGGAGGCCCAGGTCGCCGACGGCGTGCTCTACAACTACTTCGAGGACAAGGAAGACCTGCTCGCGCACGCCCTGCTCGCCCATGTCGGCGCCGTGATGGCCAGCGCGCCGCGGCTGCTACCGCCGGCCGGGACCGGCACAGTGGCCGAGAACCTGAGGGTGTTCATCGATGGCGGGCTTGCGGTACTCGCCCAGGTCACGCCCGCCTTCGCGGGGCTGCTTTCGCAGCCCAAGGTGCTCAGCCGGTTCCACGCCATGGTCGGCGGCGATGCCGCCTTCGACCCCGCCGCCGCCGACGCCAAGGAGGGAGAGGGAGGGGGGGAAGCTGCGACGGCGGAAGCAGCTGCGACAGCGGAAGCTGTGGCGGCGGAGGCAGCAGCAACGGCAACGACGGCAGCTGGGCGGCCGGGCGGCCCGCACGCCAGCCAGCACGACCCAGGCGCGCCGGGGCTCCCGGCAATCCTCACCGGCTACCTGCGCGCCGAGCAGCGAATCGGCCGCATCGGCGCGGACGCCGATGTTGACGCCGCGGCAACGCTGATCGTCGGCGCGATCCACGGCCAGATCCTCCCCCGGGTCTTGTTCAACCCGCCCGGCAGCCCGATCGCCGCGCCGCCCGGCCTCGCCGGACGGCTCGCGGAAACTGTCCTTCGCGGCATCGCGCCGCAATCCCGGCAGCCGTAGCGACCGCCCGGCCGTCCCGCGCCGCTGTGCCGACCGGCGACCACCCACCCGTTAATGCTGATCTTGATAACGTCGCGGGCGGCCGGCCAGCGTCACGCAGCCGCCCGCCTTCCGGCTGCGACATGCGAGGACAGCGTTCAGCTAACGGTCAGCTAATCCGCTGCCAGGCACCAGCTATTCCTGAGCTTGCCTCCAGGTTGAGATCGCACCGTGGTTAACGGAGCACAGGGTATGGCTCGCAGCTAGGAGGACAGACATGCACACGGTCCACGATCCGCTGGGCACGGCCGGACCGGCACGGGAGCAGCCGGACTCGCCTTGGCCCGGCGCTGGCGCCCCGGCCGCCCCCGGCAGCCCGCCCGGACATGGCGTAACCGAGAATCCGGGCGGCCCGCCGCGGCGGCCCCGCGGCCGGCTGCTGGCTGTCACCGCGGCGGCCGCCCTGGTCGCCGGGGCGGGCTCTGCCTGGGCGGCAACCGCAGGCGGAACCCCGGTGCTGACCACCTCTCAGATCGTCGCCAAAACGGGGCCTGCGATCGTCGATGTGGTTTCCACGCTCGGCTACCAGGGCGCCACCGCCGCAGGCACCGGCATCGTACTCACGTCGTCCGGTGAGGTGCTCACCAACAACCACGTCATTGACGGCGCTACCGCCATCAAGGTTAGGGACGTCGGCAACGGCCGCGTCTACCCGGCCACCGTGGCGGGCTACGACGCTGCCCATGACGTCGCGGTGCTGCAACTCCGTGGGGCGTCCGGCCTCGCGACCACGTCCCTCGGCGACTCCGCGCGCGTCCGGTCAGGCCAGCGAGTCGTGGCGATGGGCAACGCGGGCGGCAAGGACGGCACCCCGTCGGTCGCGACCGGCCGGGTCACCGGCCTGCGCCAGTCGATCACCGCCAGCGACGAGTCCGCTGGCACCGCCGAGCAGCTGCAGGGACTCATCCGCACCAACGCCAATATCCAGCCGGGGGACTCCGGCGGGCCGCTGATCAACACGAGCGGCCAGGTGATCGGCCTCAACACGGCCGCGTCGGCCGCCTCAGGCAACCAGGTTAGCTCGGCTACCACGACGCAGGCCTTCACGATCCCGATCAACGAGGCGACCGCCATCGCCAGCCAGATCACCGCGGGCAAGTCCTCGGCCACGGTCCACGTCGGCGCCACCGCCTTCCTCGGCGTGGCGATCACGTCAGCGGGCGGAGCATCGGGACTCCCGGCCAGCGCCGGAGCGGGAGTGGCCGGCGTCGCGTCCAGCTCGGCAGCTGCCCGGGCGGGCTTGACGGCCGGCGACTCGATCACCTCGCTCGGCGGGCACGCCGTCACCTCGCCGGCCCAGATCCGCTCGGTGCTGACCGGGCATCACCCCGGCGACAAGATCAGCATCAGCTGGACGGACCAGGCGGCCGGCCAGCACACCGCCACCATCGTCCTGGCCAGCGGCCCGCCGGACTGAGCCAGCGGCCCGCCGGACTGAGCCAGCCGCACGGGGCTGACCCAGCCGCGCGGGGCTGAGCCCGCCGCCCGGGGCAGGCCTGCGGACGCCACCAGCCCCGGCTTGGGCCGCTCTGGATGGCCCTCGATGGCTCCGCATGATGTGTGAGGAGCCAGCGACCCGGCGGACTGACCCAGCCCGCCCGGCAGACCGAGCCAACGGCTCGGCGCCGCCGGAGACGCAAATACGTCGCCCTCCCGGCCGAGAACCCCGATCGGCCGGGAGGGCGGCCGCGCGGGACGCCGCCAGCCCGGACGCCACCAGTCCGGCTGGGGTTGCCCTGCCGCGGCGAACGCGATGGCGCCGCGGCCGCGCACTGGCCAGGACGGCTCGTATCAGATCCTCATGATCCGCACCGGCTTCCGGGACGGGCGGCCGGGGCCGGCCGGGCGGCCGGGCGGCCGGGCCCGGGCTGGCTGGGCCCGGGCTGGCTGGCGCTGCGCGACCGCAGCTCCGCGTGGTCCAGCGACTAGAGTTAGCCACTCTCGTCGAAAACGCGAAGCGCGGCGCCGCCGCGTACGGAGACCATGGCGCATGCTGAAGATCGAGCTGTCCTGGCAGGCGGCCGCGGTCACCTCGGCGTGCCTGCTCGGCGTGACGGCGGCGGTCCGGCTGCGCGGCACCCTGGCGCACGGCGATGCTGCTCACCGGCCGACTACCCAGGCACCGCAGGGCGCCAGGCCCGGCGGGCGTGCCTGGCTCATCCGGCGCGCCAGGCTCCCCGAGCTGGTCGCGATCGCGCAGGAGGCCGGCATCGTCGTCGGGCTGTTCGCGCTATGGCAGTTCGCGGGCAGGTACGCGGCCCGGGTCCGCGGCGGTGCGCTGGCCCGGGCGGAGTGGATCTGGCACGCGGAGCGGGTCGCCCGGCTGCCGGACGAGGCGGCGGTGCAGCGGCTGTTCCTGCCGCACCCGCTGCTCGTGCAGGTGAGCAACCTGTACTACGCGAGCCTGCACTTCGCGGTTCTGATCGCGATGCTGGCATGGCTGTTCCTGCGACATCGCGACCGGTATCCGGAGGTGCGGGCAACCCTCGTGATGGTCACCGCGGCCTCCCTGCTCGTCCAGCTGATCCCGGTCGCGCCACCGCGCATGCTGGCCTCGGACGGGATGATCGACACTGGGGTGCGGTACGGGCAGTCGGTGTACGGGTCGATCGCCGGCTTCAACCCCGACGAGCTCTCCGCCATGCCGTCGGTGCACATCGCCTGGGCGCTGCTCATCGGCATTACCGTGGTCCGGTTCTCAGGCAGCCGATGGCGCTGGCTGGCGCTGGCCTATCCGGCGGCGACCATGCTCGTGGTGGTCGTCACCGCCAACCATTTCTGGGCCGACGGGATCGTCGCGGAGGTGCTGCTCGTGCTCGCCATGCTCGCCTACCAGGCCGGGCGGGCGGCGCGGCTGGCGCTGGAGCGCGCGCTCCGCGGGAGCCGGCCCGACGCCGCTCAGCGTGAACCCGCCGGTGCCCGCGCGCCAGCGGCCAGCCGCGCCCAGGCAACCGCGCACCAGCAGACACCGGGCGTCGACGCCTTTTAGCCTGGTTTATGAATCACTGGTTGTGGTGAGAAGCGTCTTGCCGAACACGTCGCGGCCCTCGATTGCGGCGTGCGCGGACCCGGCTTGGTCGAGCGAGAAGACCTGCCCGATGACCGGCGCGATGATGCCGGATGCTGCCTCGCGAAGTGCCTGATCGGTGTAGCGCTTCAGGTCGCTGTCGGACATCTGGACAGCCTCGATGCCGGTGACCGTGATGCCACGGCGGCTGGCCGCTGCCCGGTCCAGCTGGGCGAAGCGCCCACTCGGCGTGCCGTGTCCGGAGAACCGGCCGCCGTCCGCGATGAGCGCGAAGCTCGCCTCGCCGAGGTCACCGCCGACGTTGTCCAGGATGACGTCGGCTCCTGCGCCGGGTAGCGCGGCCCGGGCCTGTTCCAGCCAGTCCGGCTGGCCGGAGTCGATGGCCGCGTCGGACCCGAGTTCCCGCACCCGGCCCAGCTTCGCGCCCCGGGCGATCGCGACCACCCGGGCAGCCCGGGCACGCCCGAGCTGGACCGACAGGACACCCAGCCCGCCGCTGGCGCCGACAACCAGAACCGTGTCGCCGGAGCCGACCTTCGTCACATCGAACAATGCCAGGGCGGTGGCCCCGTCGTGCAACAAGGCCGCGGCCACGAAGAGATCGAGACTGCCCGGAACATCCGACACGCCCGCGGCGGGAACCACCGCCCGGTCGGCGTAACCGCCTTCGTTCCCGGTATGCGCGACGACCCTGCGGCCGAGCATGGCCGCAGCCACGCTGTCACCGACCTGCCGCACCCGCCCGGCGACCCCGTTGCCCGGCACATATGGCGGCCGCATCGGCCAGTAATCCTGGCCGGCCCCGGACCGCACGACGGTCTCCAGCCACAGGGTGTCGGCGACCTCGACATCGATAACGAGCTCGCCCGTACCCGGGACGGGATCGGGCTGCTCCAGGACCTTCAGCACCTCAGGACCGCCGAACCTGGTTACCGTTGCCGCACGCATAATCCGGCGCCCCTTTCGCACCCGAGCAAGACGCCTCCTACGCTGCTACCTCAATCGCACTTGAAGTCAAGGCCGGCGGGGCGGCGCCGCCAGATCGCGGGGGATCTCCCAGCGGGCGAGTTAGCCTGGCTGTCAGGGCGGTGGGGGAGGCCGGTCTGCCGAGGGTCCGGGCGGCAGCGGTGTGATGACGTCAACCTTTGGCAGCCCGGCCGGGGGCCGGAGAATCGGGTGCCGCACGAACCTGCGCCGCCGAGGCGTGCGGCGCCGCACAACTACCCGGCGCGGCCTAGAAACGGGGCGCGTGGCATGTTGTACGTGCAGGGCAGCCGCGGCGCCGAACGCCACCGCCAGAACGATGGCGGCCGTCAGAACGTAACCCATGGTGCTCCTTCCGTATCAGTGCTCATTCCGATCTCCGGGATGCCAGCGGGATCCTGCCGCCGGCCAGCACCATCGCGATCTGGCGTTCGGACAGCTGGTGGGCCAGCTGCATATCGCGGTCGCGGCGGGTGTTTTTCGCGTTGACGGGTCGCTCGACAGCGAGCTGGTCACGCAGGCCGTCGAGCCTTATGACGTCACCCTGGCCGATGCTCTCGTAGTCGTCGGGGTCGTCGAATTGCAGCGCGAGGATCCCGAAGTTGGCCAGGTTCTGCCAGTGAATGCGGGCGAAGGACTTGGCGATGATCACCTGCAGGCCCAGATAACGCGGGGCGATCACGGCGTGCTCACGCGAGGAGCCCTGGCCGTAGTTCTCCCCGGCGACGATGATGTGCGGGCCGGCCAGGCCGGCCACGCGCTGCACATAGCCGGGATCGATCTGGCTGAACGTGAACTCCGAGATTGCCGGGATATTGCTGCGCAGGGGCAGTGCCCGCGCGCCGGCCGGCAGGATCTCATCGGTAGAGATATTGTCGCCTAGCTTCAGCTCGACGGGCGCCTCGACGCAGTCGGGCAGCATGTCGAAGTCCGGCATGGACGCGATGTTCGGGCTCTTCACCAGAGGCTGGCCGCGCGCTTCGCCGGCCGGTACGGGGGCAACGAGCATCGAGGTGTTGACGTGTGCGCGCTCGGGGAGCTCGAGATGCGGGTAGCTGATCCCCAGCAGGTCCGGCAGGTCACGCGGGTCGGTGATCGTCCCCGTCAGTGCCGCCGCCGCGGCGGTTTCTGGTGAGCAGAGCCAGACCGAGTCCTCCTCGGTCCCCGATCGGCCAGGGAAGTTGCGCGGCACGGTCCGCAGGCTATTGCGCCCGGTGGCCGGGGCCTGTCCCATCCCGATGCAGCCCAGGCAGCCGGCCTGGTGTATCCGTGCGCCGGCCGCGATGAGGTCGAGCAGCCAGCCGCCTGCGATGAGATCCTCGAGGATCTGCCGCGATGTCGGGTTGACGTCGAAGGACACCTGGTCGTGGCTCTGCTGACCCTGGACGATCTCGGCGACGACCGCGAAGTCACGCAGGCCCGGGTTCGCGGACGAGCCGAGGACGACCTGAAACACCTCCGCGCCGGCGGCCTCGCGGACCGGGACAACGTTGCCGGGGCTGCGCGGCTTGGCGATCAGCGGCTCAAGCGCGGACAGGTCAATCGTGTCGGTGACGTCGTAGCACGCACCGGGCTCAGCGAGCAGCTGGACGTAGTCGCTCTCGCGTTCCTCGCCCCGCAAGAATGCGCGCACGGCGTCATCGGCCGGGAAGATGCTGGTGGTGGCACCAAGCTCGGCGCCCATGTTCGCGATGACGTGACGGTCCATGGCCGTCAGCTGTGCCAGGCCGCTGCCGTGGTACTCGATGATCCGGTTGACGCCGCCCTTGACGCCGTGGCGGCGCAGCATTTCCAGGATGACGTCTTTAGCTGATACCCATGCGGGCAGCTCACCGGTGAGCTCGATACCCCAGACCTCGGGCATCCGCAGGTAGAGCGGCTCGCCCGCCATGGCCATCGCGACATCGAGGCCGCCGGCCCCGATCGCCAGCATGCCCAGCGAACCCGCGGCGCAGGTGTGGCTGTCTGAGCCGACCAGGGTCTTCCCCGGCACCCCGAAACGCTGCATGTGCACCGGATGCGAGACGCCGTTGCCAGGCTTGGAGAACCACGCCCCGAACCGGCGGCAGGCAGACCGCAGGAAGAGGTGGTCGTCAGGGTTCTTGCTGTCGGTCTGCAGCAAGTTGTGATCGACATACTGCGCCGAAAGCTCGGTCCTGACCCGATCCAGGCCGAGCGCCTCCAGCTCGAGCATGACCATGGTGCCCGTCGCATCCTGGGTCAGCGTCTGATCGATCGACAACGCGATCTCTGCGCCAGGCCGCATCTCGCCAGAAACCAGATGGGACTCGATCAGCTGGCGCGCGACGCCGCGACTCACAGTCATCTGCTACCCGGCCATCACGCCGCGGTGCGGCCTAGACATGATCAGTCCTCGCTTCGTTCGCTTGTGGCGTATCGCCACCCGCGCGGATGGGCTCTACCCCGCATCGCCTGCGCCATGCGCCGCCGCCGCGCAGCTCCGGGCTGCAGCCGGCTTCTGCAACGCTGTGAGCTGTGAAGATGCGAGGACAAAACTTGCATTTGAACTTGCATATGACAGCGATCAGCGCCGGGTAAACGGTACGGGCGCAGGGCGCTGCGGGCCTGGGCCGTGCGGGTCGGCGCTGCGCTCGCCGGGGGCGGCGAGGCCTATGTCTACTTCAACAACGACCCCGGCGGCGCAGCGGTGCGCAACGCGCTGAGTTTCCGGGCGCTCTGCGAGCGCTACGTAGCACTGCGGAACCACTGACCATGGAACGCGGCTAGGCTCCCGCCTAGCCGACCACACTGGCCGCCGGGTGCCGGGGCACTGGAGGACGCATGGACCCGGTAGCGGCACTGCGGCAGATTGCGTTCCAGCTGGAACGGGCCGGCGCGCCGACCTACCGGGTGCGGGCATTCCGCCGCGCCGCCGGTGTCGCGGAGGATCTCCCGGCGGGCGAGCTGGAGCGCCGGATACGCGACGGATCGCTATCGGCGCTGCCCGGGATAGGCCCGGTTACCGCCGAGGCCATCGCGCAGGCTGCTGACGGCCAGCAGCCGGCCTACCTGGCCAGGCTGCTCGCGGAGGCGCCGCCGACCGGGCGGACGGGCCTGCGCGCGGCGCTGCGCGGTGATTGCCACACGCACTCCGACTGGTCTGACGGCGGCAGCCCGCCGAAGGAGATGGCCGAGGCGGCCCGCGGTCTCGGGCACGAATGGATCGCGCTGACCGATCACTCGCCGCGGCTGACCGTGGCGCGCGGCCTGTCGGCTGAGCGCCTGCGGGCACAGCTCGAACTCGTCAGCCGGCTCAACGCCGAGCTGGCCCCGTTTCGCATCCTGACCGGAATCGAAGTCGACATCCTCGACGACGGCGCGCTCGACCAGAGCGACGACCTGCTCGGCCAGCTCGACGTGGTGGTCGCCAGCGTGCACTCGCAGCTGCGGATGCCCGCCGGGCCGATGACCGAACGCATGGTCGCCGCGGTCCGCAGCCCGCACGTGGACGTCCTGGGGCATTGCACGGGCCGCCTGCTGGGCGGCCGCGGCCGGCCGGAATCGGCCTTCGATCCAGAAACGGTGTTCACCGCCTGCCGCGAGAACGGCGTCGCCGTGGAGATCAACTGCCGGCCAGAACGCCAGGACCCGCCGGACCGGCTGCTGCGGCTGGCCGCGGCGGCCGGCTGCCTGTTCGCCATCGACACCGACGCGCACGCCCCCGGCCAGCTCGACTGGCTGGCCAGCGGCTGCATGCGAGCCGAGCAGCTCGGCATCCCGCCGGACCGGGTGATCAACACCCGCGAGGCCGCGGATGTCAGTGCCGGGCCGGGTCGCTGACCGCCGCAGGCCTGGCCCCCAATCCGCCGGAAGGCAGGGCTCCTGCCCGCATGCTCAGCCGCCCCCGCATCGCGCGCCAGCTCGCGGAGGCATCGGCGCCTGGCCCGGCGTTCCGCCGCCCGGTGAGCCTTGTCTTCATTGGCGCACGAGGGGTGGCCTGTTGCCGCCCGCCGTCCCGGGTTGTCAGCACGTCGACAGTGCAGACGAGCGCAACAAGCATGGCCCCGAGGGCGTAGCCGCCGAGCACGTAGGCGCGCGCGGACTCCAGATGCTTGTGCAGGTGCCGACGGATGACCGGCAGCCGACCGATCGTCCCTGCCAGCAGCCGCTCGCCCCAGCGGCGGCCGATCAGGTAACCGGCCGAGTCCCCGATCACGGCCCCCGCTACGATGGCTGATGCGGCGTACGGGGGCCGATGAGATGGCAGGGGACGCGTCGGCCCGGCACGGCGTCGGCGGACTGGCCTGTCGTTCGGCCTTCGTTCGGCGGCGCCGGGCGGTGGTCAGGTCAGGGTGAGGTAGGCGAGGCTGGCGAGGCCGGCCACGATGCAGTAGATCGCGAACGGGGTCAGGGTGCGGGTCTGGAAGTAGCGGACGAGGAAGCGGACCGACAGGTAGGCGCCGATGCCAGAGCAGAGGCTGCCGG
>WNGD01003110.1_pt1 | contig 19173 bp, 13 predicted proteins | sample 5400671 | NCBI WGS metagenome assembly WNGD01 (sample SAMN13153369, study PRJNA577476) | soil metagenome | isolation source: 40 cm soil or saprolite under grassland replicate 2 | place: USA:California | collected 2016-06-15
CATAGGCACATTGGGTAGGAACAGTGATTGCCTCGGGGTTCACTTTGGGTAACAAGATTCGTAAACGCATGCGTCTGCCTCCTTTGGGTTCTCTTCCCTTTGTATTTTACCCCAGTTTTACCGCTTTCCGAACAGTCACCCCACACTGGTATTGTCGTCTTATTGCTATCGTCAGGTTTGTGTGTTTTACTAAAGGATAGGAACATTTACACAAATATTCCTGTCAGATATGGGTTTCTGTAAATACTAAAGGTGATGGTCATGAGCAATAGTGCAAAGAAGAGTGTGACGATTCGAGATGTGGCGCAACGCGCGGGGGTGTCGATCGCTGCTGTATCGAGGGCGCTGAATGGAAGCGGCTATGTTAGTACGGAGATCAAGCAGCGTGTGCAGGAGGCGGCGCTGGCGTTGCGCTATCGGCCTCATGATTCTGCACGCGGTCTGAAGCTTCAACGTACCAATACGATTGGATTGGTGATTGCCGATATCACCAATCCTTTCTATTCTGAGCTGGCTGCAGGCGTGCTGATTAGTGCTAAGAAGTGGGGGTATCATGTTATTCTGGCGGCTATGGATGAGGAGCCAGCAATGGAGGAGGAGTATCTGAATGTGCTGATGGAGAAGCGCGTGGATGGTATCCTGGCGGTGGCGACGGGACAGAATCATCGTCTGTGGCGCGATGTGATCGATCTTGGCATTAAGGTGGTACTGGTCGATCGTAAGGTTACGTCCTTGCCTGAGGCAGATGTGGTGCTGGTGGATAATGTGAAGGGGAGCTATGAGGCCATCTCTTATTTAATTCATCTTGGACATCGACGTATTGGCATTCTTAGCGGTCCAACCTCGCTCACGACCGGGCAGGGACGTTTGCATGGTTACTACCAGGCTCATGAAGATGCTCAGTTGCCCATTGATCAGGACCTGGTGCAACTGGTGAGTTTCAAGCGTGAGAGCAGTATCCAGGCTGTGGAGCAGTTGCTTGCGTTACGTGAGCCGCCAGGCGCTATTTTTGCGACTAATAATTTGCTTGGCGAAATGGCGATGTTTGCGATCCGTGCCCAGGGTTTACGGATGCCGGAAGATATTTCGTTGCTGATGTTCGATGATGTGCCCTGGGCGTCGTTGACGACCCCGCAGATTACGGTTGTGGCGCAACCGATCTCTCTCCTGGGAAGCCGCGCGGTGGAACAACTGATGTTACGCTTGCAAAATCCTGATGAGGCGGTGCATGAGGGTCGTATTGCCGTCCTGGAACCAGAACTAATTGTGCGTGAGAGTTGTGCTCCTCCACGATTACCCGTTATGGGATTGGATGGACCAGGCGGCTAAGGGGATTCATGCTCCTATGTGATTTAAGGCAACATTTTATGTAACTCACGACGTAATAGCTTCCCTGATGAATTACGAGGCAATGCATCAACAATATAGATTGCTCGCGGTAGTTTATAACGAGCCAGTCGCTGCTGGGTGTAATCTAATAATAGAGAAGTGGTGGCAGCGCTACCAGGGCGCAGACGGACGAAGGCAATAGGGATCTGTCCCCATTGAGGATCTTCCTGTCCACATGCGCCAGCTTCTTCAACATCGGGATGACCAAGAAGGACGCCTTCAATCTCAGCCGGGTAGATATTTTCGCCACCGGAGATGATCAGGTCGTTGCGGCGGTCAAGGACATAAAGGTAACCGTCTGCATCAAGATAACCTATGTCTCCAGTAGAGAGCCAGCCGTCACGGAAAGCTTCTTGCGTAGCCTGGGGCCTATCCGCATAACCAGGTGTAATAGTGGGACCTTTGAGGCAAATTACGCCAGCTTCGCCCGCAGGCGCAGGATGATCGTCGTTTATGATGCGTACCTGGATGGGCAGGAGCGGGCGACCAGCGGAACCGAGTTTACGTAATGCATCGGTGGGTGATAATGTGACGGCCTGTGAGCAGGATTCGGTCAGGCCATAGGTCTGGACGACAGGAATATTGCGTGCGGCACAATCTTCTAGTAATGATCGTGGTGCGGGACCACCTCCTAACAGAACACAACGGAGCGTAGCAGGATAACGGGTGTCACGTTGACCTTGATCGAGATCGGCGAGCATACGTTGCAGCATAGTTGCAACAACCGAGATGATAGTTACTCGTTCCTCATTGATGACCTTGTTCACTGCTGTGGGATCAAATTTCTCCTGGAGGATGACGCTGATGCCGTAGATAACGCTGCGCATCAGGATGGAGAGGCCACCGATATGGAAGAGAGGCATACAGGCGAGCCAGCAATCATCTGGTTGATGGCCGAGGTTGAGGGCAGAGCCAATGGCGTTCCACCATTGCATACCGTAGGTAATGAGCACGCCCTTAGGATTGCCCGTGGTGCCCGAGGTGTACATGCATACTGGCTATCGCTCAAGAGAAATGTTGCACGCACATCTTGGAGTTGCCAGCAGAGTTCGTCCAGCGTCAGGCGTGTGTTGAGTGGGACAAGGATAGCGCCAAGACGCGTTAATGCATGGACGCAGGTAACGTAGGGTGATCCGTTGGAAGCAAGGAGCGCAACGCGACTCCCGCTCTGTATACCGACCGCAGCAAGTTGTCGGGCGAGATGTGTAACCTGCTGTTCCAGTTCGGCGAAGGTCCATTGTACCTGTCCACATTTTATCGCCAGCCGCTGAGGGAAGTTCTCGGCACAGCGTGTTAACCAGTCTGGTAATAAAGTATCAGATGCCATAAGTTAATCTCTTCTATAAATCTGCCGGATGGGGGTGAACCCCATCCCTACGAGAAATCTGCCGGATGGGGGTAAACCCTATCCCTACGAGAAATCTGCCGGGTGAAGGTGAACCCCACCACTACGAGGATTTGTATAATGGGCCAGTGCTGCCCTGTCCAGCCTGACTCCCAGGCCAGGACCAGCAGGCACTGCGAGAATACCATTTTCGATTGGCAGGTCGTCAAGCAGCAGGTCATCCTTTAGTAAGTGGAGTGTCGCGAGGCCACATTCCAATGTCACCTCGGGTGAAGCGGCTGCGAGATGTAGAGCACCTGCCAGGCCAATTCCTGCCTCGATCGCGCTGGTAATTACACATTGTACGCCATGTGCCATCGCTTCGTGAATAATCTGTCGTCCAGCACGCAGACCGCCGACAAGTTGAGGTTTAATGATCAAGACGTCGGCGGCTGCGTGGTCAAGAACACGACGGGCGCTCTTAAAGTCAGAGACGGCTTCGTCCGCTGCGATGGGTATAGGAACTTCTTGCCGCAGTTTTCGCATACCTTCCAGGTCGCCTGCTGGCAATGGCTGCTCGATATATTGTATATCATAGTTTGCACAACGTGAAAGGATGGTTATGGCCTGGTCGAGAGTCCATGCTTCGTTGGCGTCCAGGCGCAGGTGGATAGTAGGACCGATTGCGTTGCGAATAGTGGCTACACGTGCGATTTCCTGTTCCGGGTCTGCCCCCATTTTGAGTTTTATGCAGTGGAAGCCTGCCGCTATAGTGTCTTGCGCACGTGTTATTGCGGTTTCTATGTTTTGGGCACCGATGACAGCATTGACAGGAACTCCATTCACCATCGGGACCCATTTATTGATAAAAGAGCATAATCGGTTTACCACCAGAGGGTGCTTGCAGAAGGCATCGAGCAGGGCGATTTCGAGGCCACAGGTGGTGGTGGCGGGCAGTGTGTGGGAGTTTGCGTACAGGAAGTCCAGTGCGGCTGGAAGCGTTTTATTGCATAGTTGTGCAGAGAGCATGGGCAAGGGAGCAAGGGCAGTGTTCAGGTTGTCGCCTGCGAACTCGGGTAGTGGCGCGATCTCGCCGATGCCGGAGAGACCGTCCTCTGTGGTGATCTCGACGATGGCTCCTTCTCTTGCCGCCAGTACACCGTGCGCGGTTGTGAAGCCAATATGGAATGGTATCTGGTAGAGGTACCATTTCACGTTTTTGATGCTCTGCATGCCTGTTCCATCATAGCGCTCATCAAAGAAGGTGATGATGGAGCGCATAGTGTAATGCCTGTGTCCGTGAAGAGACCTGCATTTTACCGTAAATCGTGCGTAAGTAGGAATTGATGGTGACGGTACTCAGCGCGAGTTGCTCAGCGATCTGCGCATTGGTCAATCCTTCGGCCAACAGGTGCAGCACCTCAAGCTCACGCCTGCTTAGTCGTTTTATCGGAACTGGCGCATCCTTAGAGACCGCTGGTAATGGGGATAACGTAGTCCCGATAGTATATTCGCGCTCTAAAAGTGCTTGCGCTGGTTCCATACTCCGTCCCCGGGCCCAGATGGTCTGGAAGCTGACCTCTCCGAGTGCTGCGCGTACCGCCGCAACCTGCTCTTCATGCTCTGATCGCTCAATTGGGGGTTTGGGAGCACCTATCGTCTCACGCAGGACCTCTGCAGCTCCAAACAACTGTGCTGCCCATACCAACTCGCCCTGTATTGCTGCCACCTTTCCCAGTTCTTCCAGTCCCATAGCGGTGTACAATCTGCTGTGAGCCTGGATAGCACGCGACAGACCGCCCTCCAGGAGGCGGCGTGCCTCCGAGATCTTCTGTTGGGCAAGTTCTACTCTGGCTAACCAGATTTCTGCCCAGGCCAGTCCCTGCTCATCTGCCACTTCTGTGCGCAACTGTAGACTCTCGCTGAGCAGGGCATGGGCACCATTGCTATCACCGCGACGCAGCATCAACAGTCCCAGAAAGCCCAGCGCTTCTGCAAATTGCGCTCTTACCCCCAGACTTTGATAGTGACCCATCACCTGCTCAAGCTGCTCTTCCAGTTCGGCATCCTGCCCATCAAAAAAATTCACCTCGCACATGAGCAGGCTTGACCAGAGCCCGAAGAAGAGTTCTCCCTCTTGCTTGCAGATCATCATCGTTTCAGACAGCAGTTTCCTGGCCTCTGTATACCGACCCTGCCAGAGCGCAACATACCCTGCCCGATGTAAGGAATATCCAAGCAGCCAGGCCTCTCCCCAATCGGTGAAGGTCTCTCTTTGAGTCCGTGCCAGCCAGACCGCTTCTTCCGTTGCCAAGTATGCTGCTCGGAAGTCGTCCTTCGTAATCAGTGGGAGCAATAGCATCCATAGACCAGTGATAATGTACTGACTATCCTTTAACTGTCGGGCCAGAGCAAGTCCTTCCCGGCAGGCAGTCTCACTGCGCTCATATTCCCGTAGCATAGCCAGTAACCCTCCATACACTCCTAGCGTCCATGCACGAGTGGTTGTCTTCATGCCTTCGCTACCCTTGAGCGCCTGCTCCAAAAAGCGCTTCCCCTCGATCAAGTAGACTTGCTGATAACTGTATCCCCAGATCATCCAGAAGACACTGAGCCCTCCTGCTAACTTCAGTGCAGCCTCTCTCTCAGGTTGTTCCAGGAAGAGCTGCATCGCCGCCCGCCAGTTCCATTCTTCCTGAAGATATCTCTGGAGCCAGAGGTTTTGCCCGATTCCAAACGCCACTCTCTTGTTCGCTTCAGCCCAATCGAGATAGTACCGGGCATGTGCCTGCCGAATCGACTCTATCTCGCCACACTCCTGCAGGCACTCCTGACCAAATTCGCGGATTGTCTCTAACATCTGAATGCGTAGTTCCTCGTCTTCCAACCCCCTTCGCAGAATTAAACTCTTGGCCAGGAGGGATGCAATGCCATCCAGGATGCCTGTTGGATCGTCACCAAGGTTCCTGTAGAGTCCCTCTACCGCCTCCAGAGTGCAGCCGTTGACGAATATGCATAGCCTCCGAAAGAGTTGCTGCTCTCGCTCGTCTAATAAGTCATAGCTCCATTTGATGGTGTTGCGCAGGGTCTGATGGCGTGCAGGAGCATCACGTCTCCCATAGGTAAGCAACTTCAGACGATGCGAGAGGCGAGAAAGCAGCATATGCGGAGGCAAGAGCTTAATACGTGCCGCCGCTAGTTCTAACGCCAGCGGCAAACCGTCCAGATGGACACAGATTTCTGAGATTGCCCGCGCGTTGTTCTTGTTCAGGTGAAATGTCGGCTGGTGTGCCTGTGCACGCTGCACAAAAAGTTTTACTGCCGCATTATTAGCGATAGTATTTTCATCAGGAACATTTTGTATATCGGGTATTTCAAGCGGAGCTACAAGAAATTCCTGTTCACCCTGTATATGCAGTGCTTCGCGACTGGTGACGAGCAGTTTGAATTCGGGAGAGGCGCTAAGCAGGGACGTGAGATAAGGGGCAGCAATGATAACCTGCTCGAAATTATCCAGCACCAGGAGCAGTTGCTTATCAGCAAGGCACGATTGTACCACCTCAAACATCGAGCGCTTGCCGGTTTGCTGCCCAAGTGCCTGCGCAATTGCCTGCATCACGAGTTCCGGGTCGCTAATTGCCGAGAGGGGTACAAAGCATATCCCATCAGGGAATAGCGTACACAAATTGCTGGCTACTTCCAGGGCCAGGCGCGTTTTGCCGACGCCACCTGTGCCGGTCAAGGTGAGTAGGCGTACATGTGGACTGGTCAGCAGAGCGCAGGCGGCCTCTCTTTCCTCATCTCTTCCAACGAATGAGGTCAGTGCTATCGGCAATGAGGGAAAGTTTCCTTGTGGTTGCTGTGCTGGATCAATCATTTCTCTGCTCCACCCATCAATAAGAAAATATCGCTTCACTTCTACTATAAGTGATAGGAGAGAAAACTGCAATCCCTGCTTTATTCGCTGCAGGGCTATTGAAAAGTTCCCGTAGTGGCAGGCCTTGCGTCTGCCGGAGCGTTCGGGATGCTAGTTCTGGCCCAACGCTCCGGCAGACGCAAGGCCTGCCACTACGGGTCAAGGCATTCTTTAATAATAATACCTTATTTTTAAGGTAGTAGTCTCGCCACTCACTGAGCGTTTCTCTCTCAAAAGTCCTCCATTCTAATGATGCGTTTCTCTCGCGTGTCGAGTACATTACAGGAGGAACTTGAATCTCAGGGGAAAGCAAGATGGAGAAAGAATGAAGAATAGAGCAACACCAAACCGGAAGTTAGAAGCTGCCAGGCTTAAGAAACGCTGGAGCATCGTGGTTGCCTCTAAAAAGGTGGGTGTTAGCGTCAATACATTCAATCGCTGGGAACGGGGCTTGCAATTGCCGCAACTGGAGACACTCGACCAGCTCTGCAAGGCCTTCGATATGTCTCCCGAGGAATTAGGCTTTGAAAACGTCATTGTTGCAAAGCGTAGAACAAAGGCGACAATGCAGAACCAGGTATCCACAGAAAAATCAGTTATAGATGAGCAACTTCCTACAAATGCTGCTATCCAGGAAACACCTGTCTCTCTTCCGCAATCTCAACATTTTCGCAATGAACTGGCCACATATGTCAAACAGGTTAAGAAGAGCCTTGAAGAAATAAGTCAGGCACAAAAAAGTGACATTACTGAGCAGAGCGAAGGTCTATTACGAAAGCAAGCGGTTACATTATTAGTCAGTGCACCGGCAGCAGTATTTAGCCTGGCTCAAGACACGAGAGAACTGCTCTTGTACTCCGATGAAGTACTCTCGCTTAGTGCAGTGAGTCTGCCTTTATGCTGGCAACTCTACTATGAAGGTGGCTTCTCAGAATTAAATCGCATCCTCCCAGGTTATATCACGCAATTATCCGCCCTGGCTCAGCAGCCATCACGACATCAAAAGTGGGCAGCAAATCTGGCATCACAGGCTTATCAACTGGGCTATCTTCTTGCCTTACAGCGCCAGGATTTCGGTACCTCGCTCAAACATATACAGGATGCAACGCACTATGGACAGGTAGCAGTGGATATCAACCTGCAAGCTGCCTCACTGGCACGCAAAGCATATGTTTATTTCTGCTTGCGCCACGATATACAGAGACTTCAAGCATATCAGGAGGCGCTTCGTTTCTGCAACGCCTGTTCACCACTGCTGAAAGGCTACATCTACGCAGGTCTGGCCGAGACACACGCCAGTCGTAAGGACGACACTATGGCACACGAATTTCTCAAGCTGGCACGCGAGAGCTATCCTGATCGTCCAGAAGACGATCCCGTCTACTCCTACACGCATTTTCGCTGGCCCACTTTTTACAATTTTGCTGGACAGGTCTACCTCCATCTCAGCCAGCCCAGGCAGGCGTGGGGGGCATTTGCCAACGTTGATAAGCTCGTTCCAGTCAGCGAGGAGCCGTATAGGGTTGAGTTAGTAGTCAACCAGGCGGCAACCGCTCTGGCATTAGGGGAGCAAGAACAGAGCTGCGCACTCCTTGAAACAGCCGTAAAATCAGCCCGCGTCCTCGGGAGCGCCCTGCGTTACGATGAGGCATACATGATCTATGAGCGCATGCAGGAAAAATGGGGACAGGAACCACGTGTGAAAGCGCTGGAAAATCTCTTCTATTGATGCTGTGCTGAATTCTTAATCCCCTTGATAGGCGCTCACCAGGTGGTCTCTTCCCCATTCAACTGAATTATTAGAAGAAGACCAGTGACGCGTTGCCATGCAGGTGGTAGACGTTCTGATATTTGTCCAGTCCACCTATCGCAGGTAAGAGGCCCGAGATGTGTTCTACCTCGATTGCCAGCGCATTAATTGCCTGGCGCAGCGACTTGCCGAGGTTTACTCTAGGAAGCACCAGCGTAAGTGAGGTATAGCCCGTATCAACTGTTTTCTTCACGGATACCGTAACGAGTGTGCCGAGCTCGCTCTCCTGTACGCGTATCTCATCCCCGCTAAAGCTCTGTTCTTGCTGCCCATTATGGTAGCTGAAAAGTGGCTTGCCGGAGATGCTACTTGTTGAGTACGAGATGTGCACGCCAGCGTGTGAAAGCTCGAACAGGTTCGGTGGACTTCCTCCCATTGCAGGATTTGCTTGTGCGGATGGCTGCTGCTGTTCTTGCTCTGGTGATTGACTCATGCGATGTTCTCCTTTCGCTATCTGCCTGTACTACGAGTGCTTCTTCCTGATTATGACAGAAGAACCCGTAGTAAAGATTCTCTTTGTACTATTTTCGGTACGTCTGTAGCCGAAATATAGATCATCAAGGTAGACGTGGGAATTTGGAGAAATCGGGGTTGCGTTTCTCAAGAAAGGCGTTTTTGCCTTCTTTGCCCTCTTCGGTCATATAGTAGAGCATGGTTGCATCGCCCGCCAGCTCCTGGATGCCTGCAAGACCATCGGTGTCGGCGTTAAAGGCGGCTTTGAGGAAGCGGATGGCGATCGGGCTTTTCTCCAGGATTTCGCGTGCCCATTGGATGGTCTCTGCTTCGAGTTGAGCGAGGGGAACGACTTTGTTGATGAGTCCCATGTCCAGGGCTTCCTGTGCGTCGTACTGGCGGCACAGGTACCAGATCTCACGCGCTTTTTTGTGTCCGACGACGCGTGCCAGGTAGGTTGCACCCCAGCCTGCGTCGAAACTACCTACGCGCGGACCAGTCTGGCCGAAGCGAGCGTTATCGGCTGCAATGGTCAGATCGCATAGGAGGTGCAGGACATGACCACCACCGATGGCATAGCCTGCCACCATGGCGATGACGGGCTTGGGGAGATACTTGATCACTTTCTGCAGTTCAAGCGCGTTGAGGCGCGGCACGCCATCACGACCAACATAGCCGCCTTCGCCGCGCACACGCTGATCACCGCCGGAACAGAACGCCTTGTCTCCCTGGCCGGTTAGAATCACCACGCCAATCTCCTGATCCTCGCGGCACCTGTTAAACGCATCGATCAATTCATTAAGCGTCTCAGGTCGAAATGCATTGCGCACCTCAGGGCGGTTGATCGTAATCTTCCCTATACCCTCGGCCTTTTCAAAGATAATGTCGGTGTAATCGCACACCTTCCGCCATTCAACTACTGACATGAGATTGCTCCTCTATACTTTCTTCTATCATAATACCAGTGCACAGAACTCGCGGACAAACTGTACAAATAGCTCCGGTTGTTCCAGGTGTACGGCATGACCTGCACCTGGAACGATATGTAATGTGGCCTGTGGAAGTTGTTGTGCCATCTGCCTGGCTATAGTACAAAATTTCGTGTCAAGCTCGCCTGCAATAAGCATTACAGGCATATTGAGTTTAGCCAGTTGCTCGTGTAGGGCCGGCTGTACGCCTGTACCAACACCGCGCAGACTATTCGCAAGACCAGTCGCACGATTAAGCAAGCGCTGCTGGTGTAAGCCTTCCCGCACCTCAGCCGGTAGATTACTCTGGCTGGCGAATAAGGGAAGATTTTCCCAGCGTTCCACAAAGGCCGCGATACCTTCTTGTTCAATGCTGGCAGCAAGAGCTATATCGCTTTGTCGGCGTTGTTCGCGTTCCAATTCGCTGGCCAGGCCAGGGGAGGCGCTCTCCAGGATCAGCGCACGGAAGAAACGTGAAAATGCGCTATACAGAGCGATGCGTCCACCCATCGAGTAGCCAAGCAGAATAGCCTCGCCTGCACCCACACCAGGTTCTTGCAGCGTGGCTATAATATCAGCCTGGCAATGCTCTATTGTATAACGCACTGGATCATCTGGTGCGTCGGATTGACCATGACCGAGCATATCCAGCGCGATGACCTGCATACCCGGCATAACAAGTTCATCGAACAGGCCCTCCCAACTCCTGGCACTGCCTGTAAAGCCATGCAGAAGTACCAGTGTGCTCACAGGATCAGTTTTGCAAGCAACAGGCAGCGCCTTCTGTTGTAACACAGCAATCTGTACATTATTGACGTGGATTATTTTCTTTGCAGGTAGCATTTTCCGAGATCAATCTGCTTTTTGAGCCTTACTATCTTCATCGTGTTTTCTCTACAAGAGCTTTTTCAACGACCTGCCAGAGCTCCCGGTGCATCTGTACATTGCTACTACGCTCGGTCGGCACCTCGATGACATGCAGCCCGGCAATCGTGATGCTCTGGTTCAGGGCAGTCCGAAACTCTTCCCAGTTGGCGATACGCTGGAACGTTCCGCCATACATCTGCACCACGGGGGCAAAATCTAGCCCGGTCGGTGTGCCAAAGAGCTGCTCAAAATGCTCTGGATAGGACGCCTGGGGCAGGAATGAAAAGATGCCACCGCCATCGTTATTGACAAGCACAATAGTCAGATTAAGCTGGTGCAGGCGTGCGGCCAGCAGACCGTTCAGGTCATGATAGAAGGAAAGATCGCCAATTACCAGCACGGTCGGTCCTTCTTTACCGACGGCAGTACTTGCTCCCAATGCGCTGGAGACCATACCATCGATACCACTGGCGCCACGATTGCCCATAACACGTATTTTCCGATCTCCCGGCCAGAAGAAGGTATCCATGTCGCGTACAGGCATACTATTGCCAACATAGAGCGTCGTCCCCTCAGGAACAATACTGGCAAGCTCTGTGAAGACGCGACCCTCAAAGAGAGGCCCAAAGTCCTGTACTGCCGATTGGAGCGCCTGCTGTGTAGTGGTATCGGCCTGCTGCCACGTCTGCGCCCAATTTCCAATCTGTTTTTGCTGTGGATGTTTGTCTGGAAGTGACTCAAAAAGATCCTGACACAGCGCAAAAGGCGGAATGTGAATAACTTCGCTTGCTAATTGCGCAGGTTCGTCCCAGCCTGCGTTCCCGTCAATAACGATATGAGGACAGGAGCTATAGCGCTTCAGATAGAACAGCAGTTGCTTGGAGGTAGGCATAGCGCCAAAACGCAGTATCAGCTCTGGCTTCGTGCGTTCTACAAAGGAATCGACACGCAAAAAGGCATCATAGCTAGAAATCACGAGGTTATTATCAAAACCGTTGCAGCGTACCTGCGAGAGCGGATCAGCCAGGACAGGATACCCCAGGCGACTATTCATCATGAGAACTGATGCCGCAATGTCTGGATCATTGTTCGGACCCGCAATAATCAGTCCTTGTGGAGTAGATTTGAGCAATTCCATGAGGCCCGTATAGTGCGGGAATGATAGTGCCGCATCCGTAGGAATAACCTCGCTTACCAGGACATATGGTTCGTTGTCGGGGCGTCCGTGCCATGCAACAGGATCGCGTTGCATGAGCGGTGGGAGCGGCTGATCTGGTTGTGCAGCCGGAACCAGTGGCTCACGGAAGGGCATATTAATATGCACAGGTCCAGCAGGAAGTGCATGGGTTAAGGCTACTGCACGGCTAGCAATAGTGCGCACATAGCGTAGTGCGGCATTGTTTGCTTCAGGCAGAGCCAGGTCGACGAACCATTTGGCGTGCATGCCGTAGAGTCGATTCTGGTCTATAGCCTGTGGCGCACCGTTATCGCGTAGCTCGTGGGGGCGGTCCGCTGTCAGAACGAGCAAGGGCACATGCGTTAGATGCGCCTCAACGATAGCTGGCAGGAAGTTCGCCGCCGCCGTTCCTGATGTACATACCAGCGCGACAGGGCGAGTGAGACGTTTTGCCATCCCTAGCGCAAAGAAAGCAGCAGAGCGCTCATCGACGTGCATCCAGATGTGCATATTGGCCTGCGCAACCAGCGCCATAGCCAGCGGCGTTGAACGAGAACCTGGACAGATAACCACATTATGCAATCCTGCCCGCTGTAATTCATCGACAAAAGCCGTGGTATAGACATAAGTAGGGTTAGCAAAATCTGATGCAACGGTTGGTACACCTTGCATAGTTGTTTCTCTCTCCTGACTACCTGGTGTGGGTCCTTTTGCATGGCCCGCAAAGCAACCGTAAGGGCAATACGTTTCAGATCCCGCCTCCCGTAGGGGTCGGGTTCACCCCCACCCGGCCCATCACCCGTCATGCTCAGGTCTATGGGACGATCCCGCTCACCTAGCCCATCACCCGTCATGCTCAGGTCTATGGGACGATCCCGCTCTCCAGGCCGGGTGGGGGTGAACCCGACCCCTACGGGAATGTATTGACCGCAAGGAGCCGTCCTACAAAGACACGATCAGATTCCTGCAACCGAACGTTATCTTTGTAGGGGCCGACCCTCGCGGTCGCCCTGCGCGCTTAGATCCATTTCCGAATATGGCAATGTTTCAGAACCCGGCAATAATCCACATAGCATTACCTTTAATTTTAAACACGACTCGTCATACTCGCTATCAGGATTGGAATCGGCAACGATCCCACACCCGGCGAACAGTGTCGCAGTATTCCCGTCGATCAGGGCAGAGCGCAGGGCTACGGCAAACTCGCCATGTCCACTTTTATCGATCCAGCCGATAGGACCGGCATACCAGCCGCGATCCAGTTGTTCGTTCGCGCGTATTTCAGCCAGTGCTGGTTCGCGTGGGAAACCGCCAACCGCCGGAGTTGGATGCAGGTACTGAAGCGCTTCCAGGATACTATGGCCTGGCAGCAGTTCACCGACGATAGGTGTCTGCAAGTGTTGTATATTCTGGAGCTTCAGCAGTTGCGCAGCCTCGGCGACCCATACATGCGAGCACAGGTCTGTCAACGCATTGCGTACCATCTCGACCACGATTGCATGCTCCTGCCTGTTCTTCTCGCTCTCCAACAATTCTCTGCCTGCCTGTCTATCCTCTTCCTCGGTTGCGCCACGGGGAGCTGATCCGGCCAGGGCCATTGTCCGTATCTGACCATCCTGGGCAAAGACAAGGCGCTCAGGCGTAGCACCGACAAAGTAGCGTTCTCCACGCTGAATGGCAAAGATATAAGCTGCGGGATAGCTCTTGCGCAAGTGTTGCAGTGTCGCGTCAATGGCAAATGTGTCATCTTCAAGGGTCGCCTGGACGGCCCGCGCCAGCACTACTTTTTCGTAGGCCTCTTGCTGAATATGCTGCACAGCACGAGCAACCAGCTCTTTCCACGTAGCAGCCGGGAGAAGATCCTGCACGACAAGTGGAGCGGATTGCGCCATATGTTGTGGCTGTACTAATAATTGTTCTACAGTAGCATGCAGGCGTCTTATATTGGCGATAATCTCATTGGCGCGCTGCTCATTATCGTCAACGGCCTCGACCATAATATTTATCGTAAGTGCGGCATTCTTCTCGCCACCGCTGAAGAGCAGGTAAGGCAGGACGAGCAGGCCGTCGGAAAAGCCATCCCACAACTGAGTATGGGGATGTAGTGGATCAAAAGCAAAACCACCAAAGAGGATCGGGCCTGACACGTGAGATGGGAGTTTGCCGGGAGCGAAACCAACCACGGAGTTCTGTTGCAGGGTGCGCCAGGCCATATCTGCATTAGTAAAGCAACTGGCTCCAGTTGTAGCAATAGTAGTGGCAGCACCCACACCTGCGAAAGCTCTCTGCTCCTCGGGTTTCTCCCAGAAGAAGCTCTCACCCAGCCCCAGTTGACGGATAGCGTTAAAGACAGAGATTGGATCGCACGGTCCAATCGGTTGTGTAAAGCTAGCAAGTACCGCGTGGCCCGCCAGAGCGGCACGCGTGGCCGCACGATGTAAAGTTGCAAGCAATAAAGCACGATCAAAGTATACAGACCACAGTCCACTCGTAGCGTCTATGCTCGCGTTATCAGCGAATACTATATCCATTTTTCTCACCTGAACAAAACGGCACGCTCCATAACCGCCAGCGTTCAAGATACTCTATCGCCGCTTTTCAGTCTTTTCCTCAGTGGAGACCAGTATATGCATCAGGTTTCCAGGGGAAAAACCAGGAGCAACGTGGTAGTCGGTATGAACAGGCCGCGATCTGTAGGCTGTAAGCCTTAAAGCGATGCCTGTAGTATTATAGCACGGCCCTGGGAGATCAACCACAAACGGTTCTTTGTTAGCTCCGTGTTATCAGATGGGCTTTTCGTTCAGCTAATCCAACTCGCGCAATAAACCCTGAGTTAGCGGCTTTATTATAGATGAACGGAATCAAGACATCATCGATGCGCACAGGATCAGGATTAAGCGCAAGGATTGGTTGTGTCGTCAGATACCTGGCGGTATTGATGACCAGGCCATCAGGCCCAGGCGTGATGTGTCGCACAATATCTTGAAGCTGAAAGACCCGGATAATTTGGTAACTGTTACATATTCAAAACATCGACTTTTATGTTATAATTTACTATGTATCTAAAGAACGATAGCTGCTACATCAATTTTATTTCTACTTGTGAGGTGACATATGCCACTGGAAGGATTAGAATTAGGTAAATATCGTCTCCTACGTCTTATTGGAAGTGGTGGCATGGGGGATGTATATGTTGGAGAAGATGGGGTATTGGTCGACAGGTGGCAATTAAAGTGATGCGCGCTGAGATGGCATCTTATCCAGATGAAGATGCGCTCAAGCATGGAGAACGTCTCTTTCAGAGAGAGATGCGGGCCATTGCGATGCTCGACCATCCACATATTCTTCCTCTTTACGACTATGGAGAAGAATCACTTCATAAAACGACACTAATGTATATGGTGATGCCATTTCGTCAAGAAGGCTCTTTTGCTGATTGGCTGCGACAGCGTAGTAGTGCTGGTTTATTGTCGCTTAATGAGATCGTCTATTTTTTAACGCAAGCGTCAGAGGCTCTTCAACATGCACACGATCATCAGATCATCCATCAAGATGTTAAACCCTCCAACTTCCTTATTCGCCGTAAAAGGGACGCTTCAAGTCTACCAGACCTTCTGCTGGCGGATTTTGGTATTGCAAGGATCAGTAGCCTGACATCGAGTGTGAGCCATTCATCGCGTGGCACGCCGACCTACATGGCCCCTGAGCAGTGGAGTGGCGATCCCGTTCCCGCTACAGATCAGTATGCCCTTGCCATCATGACGTATGAACTCTTAACGGGGCGTCCACCGTTTCGAGGGCGTCCTGAGCAAATGATGTTTATGCACTTCAACTCACCTCCATCACCGCCGAGTACGTTCAATACCAAACTTCCTGCAGGTGTGGATGCAGTTATTCTACGCGCTCTTTCTAAGAAGCCTGAAGAGCGCTTTTCTACTATCTCTGATTTTGCAATCGCTTTGCAGCAAGCAGTACAGAGGCGAGGAGACCTCTACGCGACATTGGCGATTAGTAGTGTCGAGGCATTGACTGGTACAACACGTGAACTAATGTTGCCAGCAGGACGCAAGGCGCAGGTTACTATACCCCTGGGCGTTCGGGAAGGACAGGTTCTTTCTCTTGAGGGTCTAGGTGAGCCATATTATGATCAAGGTCCAAGTGGTCGGCTTATCCTTACTGTTACGATTCCTCCTGTACAAGAAACTGTGATTGCAAAGGGCACTGCATATGAAGAGACAATAGCCGCCAGTAGTGTTTCTGTTCCTCAGGTGCCAAATAGCACTGCATCGGTGGGAAAAGCGCTTGATGATGTCCAGGCTGGTAAGATGAAACCATCACCTGAGATCAGCAACAAAAATGTCGCCTCTCAACCTGCACAAAAGACAAAGGAAGAATATATAGATGAAGGTGACAAGTTCTATAGTATGAGGCGTTATCAACAAGCGCTTGCTGCTTACGAAAAAGGACTCCAACTGGTGCCAGGTGACTCCATTCTGCGTGCTAAATACGAAAAGGTATGCAAATACCTAAAGGTAGCACCTGCAAAACAGTTCCCTCGCGTCTCACCTATAGACATAAAGCATGAACCGGATCAAAAGACGAAGGAGCAATGGCTGGACGAAGGAGATAAACTGTATAGCACGAGGCGTTATCAACAAGCACTCGCAGCTTATGAACAAGGACTTCGACTTTTTCCCCATGATCCCGTTCTTCGTGCAAGATATGACGGTGTTCGTAACTATCTCAAATTGCCAACCAGGAGAAGTGCACCTGTATCAAACGTAAACAGTGAAAAGACTGCTCGGATAATAGTAATCGTGCCTGTAATAATCGCCCTGTTTTTGATAATAAATATTTCAACTGGTTGGAATATAGCAACCGTAGTCCTTACGGCATTGATTGGCATTGCCCTGTTCATCCTATTCGTCACATAACTTTACTCTCGACAATGGCGAGCATAATCATTTTGTGATGAGAGGGTTTTTGGCTCTCGTGTTGTGAAAATCACGGCATGTTGCTGCACTTGCATTTGGCTTGAGTACGCAGGGCAACTTGCTATCGTCTATTTTGCTGTGATATGCTTAGAAAAAGTGTTCTTATGCATGGTAGCAGCAGAGATGATGATGGCACAACTATCCTCCAAAAGCGAGATGCGTGTTGAAGATGAGCGCCTGTTTGGTTGGGACCCGACGCCTGGCATTGTTTCGGTGTGGGCAAATCGCGAGGGGCGGGCGATTGTGTGGCGGCGTGAAGGGATGGGAGGCGAGCGTATTATTTATACGCAAGAGCGCTTTCGTCCCTGGCTGTTTGCGACGACGCTGGCCGATCTTGCTCATCTGGGACCAGCTTTACTCCCTGTTACGGCTTTTGGCGGCGGAAATGCGATTGTAAATTATCGTGAGCTGGATGGGCCTGCTCCTCCCACACAATGCTATCGCTATTTGATTACGGCTCGCGATGGGCACTATCTTGAGCGTGCGCTGCTGGCCGGTGCATCTAAAAGACTCGGGCGTCGTGTTACGAATTTAAACGAGCTTGACGAGTATTACCGGGTGGGTCCGGTCGAACAATATCTGATGGCTACGGGGCGCGTCTATTTTCGTGGTATGACGTATGAAGAAGGTCTGCATCGTCTGCAGTTTGACCTGGAGACAACGGCGCTTGATCCTCATCGCGGGCGTATCTTCCTGGTTGCTGTGCGGGATAACCGCGGACTTGCCACTCTACTCGAAGCTCCTACTCCTGACGACGAAGCACAGTTGATCAAACAGTTGTGTGAACTGATCCGTACACGCGATCCCGATGTGATTGAGAATCATAACCTGTTTGGCTTTGATCTGCCCTTCTTAGAGCAGCGTGCTTCGATATTGCGTGTGCCGCTGAACCTGGGACGCCAGGGGGGGCCAATGCAGTTGGAGCGGCGCGAGGAGACGCTGGCTGTGGGACCGGAAGCTCGTACCCGCACACGCTATAGCATGGCCGGACGCGAGTTGATCGATACACTGGATGCTGTGCGGCGCTATGATTTCGTTGTACGTGATCTGCCCAGCTACCGTCTTAAAGAGGTAGCACGCTATTTTGGTATTGCCTCCCCTGATCGTGTGTATCTGGAAGGTACAGAGATCTTTGAGACTTACCGCCGCGATCCTGAACTGGTGCGTCGTTATGCTCTGAATGATGTAGAGGAGGTCGATGGACTATCCTGTCGCCTGCTAGGTGCACCGTTTGTGCTGGCCAGTATGGCTCCACGTCGCTATGAACGGCTGGCGTCGGCTGGTCCGGCTATGGGTATTCTTGAACCTCTGCTTGTACGCGCCTACCTGCGTGCAGGCGTTGCACTCCCCTATCAAGCATCCCGGCACGATGGTAGCCAGGGACTCCATGAAGGTGGAGCGACAATACTATTTGCCGAAGGCATTGCCGAGCAAGTGGTCAAGGCGGATGTTGCCTCACTGTATCCTTCATTGATGCGCACCTTCCAGATCGGGCCTGCCTGTGACCGCCTGGGTGTCTTGTTGAGCATTTTAAGTCGCCTGACCGATCTGCGTCTTGCTCATAAAGCGGCAGCTCGTACGGCAGTCGCCGCTTCGCTGGCAGCCAATCACCACGAGGCGACACAGGCGGCGATGAAGATTCTGATCAATGCCGCCTATGGTTATATGGGAGCCGGTTCAATGGCGCTTTTCGCCGATGGGCGTGCCGCTGATGAAGTGACACGGCGTGGGCGCGAACTGCTGAACGTAGTGCTTGCTGCTCTGCGCCAGCGTGGTATGGCACTGATCGAGGCCGATACGGATGGTGTCTATTTCGCAGTACCCTCGGGCTGGTCGGAAGAACAGGAGCGCGCTCTGGTCGCCGAGATTGGAGCACAGTTGCCGGCGGGTATCCGCCTGGAGTACGAGGGACGCTATCGTGCTATGTTCAGCCACACGGTCAAAAACTATGCTTTGCTGACATACAATGGACGCCTGATTGTGCATGGCGTAGCACTCCGTTCGAGCCGGGCCGAGCCCTTTGGCGAACGCTTTCTGCGCCAGGCTTTGCTTTGCCTGATGACCAACGATATCCCCGGTCTGCATCAAGCATTCAATCAAACAGTTGATGCGTTGCGCAATCGTCTCCTGCCTGCGTCGGACCTGGGGGCCAGAGTGAAGCTTTCAAAGACGCCTGAAGCCTATCTTGCCGTTCGGGGCGCGCATCCTGAGCCACAATATGAAGCCTTGCTCGCCTCCGGTCGCGCACGCTGGCATCCTGGTGAGCGTGTACGTT
>WNGD01009716.1_pt1 | contig 19169 bp, 20 predicted proteins | sample 5400671 | NCBI WGS metagenome assembly WNGD01 (sample SAMN13153369, study PRJNA577476) | soil metagenome | isolation source: 40 cm soil or saprolite under grassland replicate 2 | place: USA:California | collected 2016-06-15
TCGGGTCGGCCGACGTCGCCGATCAGGAGCGAATCGCCGCTGAAGACAAGCCACGGCTCCTCCGTCCCACGCCGCCGATCGGCGACCGTGTAGGCGTGATGGGCGGGCGCGTGCCCCGGTGTGGCGATCGCGGTCACGAGCGTATTCCCGAGCTCGACCACATCGCCGTCGGCTAACGCGACGTGCTCGAACTCGACGCCGGTGTCGACCGGCAGGTAAGCGGTTGCTCCCGTGCGCGCGACGAGCGCCGGTAGTCCGGAGACGTGGTCTGCTTGCACGTGTGTCTCGAACACCGCCACGATCGGCGCGCCCAGCGCGGCCGCCGTGGCGAGGTAGTCGTCGACGAGGTCGGCGTGCGGGTCGACGACCGCGAGCTTGGCGTGCGTGCCGCAACCGAACAGGTAGCTGGCACAAGAAGTTGCGTCGTTCAGAAACGGGCGTAGCAGCATCGGGCCTTCCTCTTCAGCTCGTTTCGACCGGCAGGCCCGCCCGCCGCCACTCGGGAAAGCCGACGTCCAGGCGGCGCGCCTTCAGCCCGCGCGCTTGCAGCAGCCGAACGGCGTCGTCGGCATAGACGCAATAGGGACCCCGGCAGTAGGCGACGATCTGTCGGCGGCGCGGCAGCTTGGGCGCCAGCGACGCGAGCGCGTCCACCGGCACCGACTGCGCGCCCGGGATGTGCCCGGCGCGGTACTCGGGTTCCGGCCGCACGTCGAGCACGACCACGTCTCCCCGCGCCAGCCGCTCCTGAAGCTCCGTGGCGGAAACCTGCTCGACCCCGCCCCGCTCACCCAGGTACTCGTCCGCCAATTGATTCACCTCTGCGACGTGGCGCACCGCGACATCGCGGACTGCCGCCCAGAGGTCGCCCACCCGCTCGCTCGCCAGTCGATAGAAGATCCGCGTCCCCTCTCGGCGCGACCGAACGAGACCCGCCCGGGCCAGAACATGTAGGTGCTGGGATGTGTTCGCAACGCTCTGCGAGATCTCGTTCGCGATCTCCTCGACCGATCGCTCGCCCTGCGCGAGCAGATCGACGATCTCCGTCCGGCGGCCGCTGCCGAGCGCCTGCGCTACAGACGCGAACGCGTCGAACAAGGCCACCTTCGCTGCGCCACTCGCCATACGTTCAAGTTATCACTTGAATAGTTGAAGATCAAGCGTTACGCTCTGCAGCGACCAGTCCTTACTCGCAACAGAACGGAGGCGACCATGTCCACGACCATCAACCCGAACAAGGCACTCTGGGAGAAGGGCGACTTCACTCGCATCGCAGAGAGCATGCGCGAGAGCGGCGAGGCGCTCGTCACGACGCTGGGAATCACCGACGGGCTCGAGGTCCTCGACCTCGGCTGCGGCGACGGAACCACCGCCTTGCCAGCGGCGAGGCTCGGCGCGAACGTGCTGGGCGTCGACATCGCCAGCAACCTCGTCGAGGCGGGGAACGCACGAGCACAAAGCCTCGGCCTCACCAACTGCCGATTCCAAGAAGGCGATGCGTCCGATCTGAGCGAACTCGAGGACGACAGCTTCGACCTCGTCATCAGCATCTTCGGCGCGATGTTCGCTCCGAAGCCGTTCGACGTGGCAAAGGAGGCCGTTCGTGTGACACGGCCCGGCGGCCGGATCGTAATGGGCAACTGGATCCCCAACGACCCGACGCTCGTCGCCCAAATCCTCAAGATCAGCGCCTCATACTCGCCGCCACCCCCGGAAGGATTCGTCAGTCCCATGACGTGGGGCGTCGAGGACAACGTGATCGAGCGATTCGCGGCCGCTGGAGTGCCCGAAGACAAGATCTCGTTCGAGCGGGATACCTACACCTTCAACTTCCCAGGCACGCCATCGGAACTCGTTGATCTGTTCAGGACGTACTACGGACCGACCATGAACGCGTTCGAAGCCGCGGCAGCCAACGGCCGCGAAGCCGATCTGCAGGCCGAGTTGGAGGCCCTCTTCAACGCCCAGAACGCAAGCCCGAGCGAGGATGCCACCTCCATTCCCGCAACCTTCCTGCGCGTGACGGTCGCGGTGTGAGCGTGCCAGTCCAAGCTGGCCGCCTTACGTCCGTGCGAGAAGCTTCCGGCTCTGCTCGGCATGCCACTCGAGTCCCATTGCGGCGAAACGGCCGACGGCCTGCTCGATGAGCAGGTCGTCGTCGCGGACTGCGCCGAGGGCCCGCAGCGCGAATGGTTCGAGGTAGAGACCCGGCTTCAAAAGTGGTGGCACTTCCCGCTCGACGAGCGATCGTTTCTTCAAAGCCGCGAGTGCGTCGAGGCGCGCCGCCGTTGCTGGCAGGTCGTACTCGTGCTGGATGCGCCCGAGGTTGATTGGTTCGAGCCGGTCGACTTCGTCCATCTCGCCCCGCAGCAGTGCGATCCAGGTTCTCGGTGCGGCTAGCACGAGACCGTAGCCTTCGTTCTCTACCTCCTCGGCGCGTCGCTCGTAGTGCCGTGCCGTCTCATCGTCTCCCGTGCACGCGGCGGCAAGCGCAGTCACGAGCAGGGCACGCGCGTTGCGTACACAGGGAGTCGTGAGGTTGGCTTCGACGGCCGCCTCGGTCCGTTCGGCGAGTTCGAGGATTCGGTTCCAGCCGCCGCAGACCTCCTCGACCTCGAGCAGCACGGCGACGCCGTGGAGACGATGGTGATCGGAGAGGGGCTCGACGATCGCGTCATGCTCGGCGGCTAGGCGCCTCGCCTCGGAGAATTGGGCGTTGGCGCAGAAGGACGGGATTGCGCTCTCGTAGATGTCGGCAACGTGGTCGGGATCGCTGATCTCGTCTATGACGTTCAGCCGCCGTCGCGACCAGGTCAGCGCCGACTCGAAGTCCCTTTCTCCGAAGGCGACCGCGCCCCGCGCTCCCCATGCGTAGGAGCGCAGATCGACATCACCCGAGCGCTCTGCCAGCTCGCTCGCCTCGCGTGCGGCCACAGGAGTGTTCCGCTCCCAGTAGCTGTGCGCGATGAGTGCCTTCGCGCGCGATTCGCCAGCGGGGTCCGTCAGCTCGAGCGCTTGCTCGATCCAGCCGGCGACGAGTTCCCGATCGGGTCGCTTCGCCCACATCGATGAGCGGAGCGCGGTCTGGAATGCCAGCTCGCTGTAGGTGTCGGCGCAGGTGACTTTGTTCGAGCAGACCTTGAGCGAGTTCTGCATCGCGGTCCAGAAGGCCTCCCCGTCGAACTTGAGGGCGTTGGCCTTTCCGATAGTGCGCCAAACCCGCGCCTGCGCTTCCTCGTCGGGCTGCAGGGAGATCGCCCGCTGCAACAGCGCGATTGCGTCCTCGAGTTCGTAGCGCCGCAACGCGAGCTCGGCGGCCCGCTCGAGCCAAAGAAGGGCTGTGCCGCGAAGGCGCTCGAGTTCGCGCTGCTCTGCTGCCCAGGCGAGATCCGCATCCTCAGGTCGAACCGCCTCCGCGTAGTGGTGGGCGAGCAGCGAGGCAAGGTCGTCGCGACCTGGCTCTCGGCGTTCGAGCCACGCGGCGAACGCGGCGTGGATCCGCGCGCGCCGTGCTCGGGGAAGGCTCGCATACGCAACCTCGCGCGTGAGTGCGTGCTTGATCACGTACTCCCGCTCACCGGCCATGCTCGAACCCGCGCGACGACGAACGAAATCGCGATCCTCGAGCACGCGCAGATCGGGTTTCGCCTCGACGAGCTCGTAGATCGGTCCCGTCCAGAAGACGCGCCCGATCACCGCGGCCGCCTGGAGCGCCGCCTTCTCCGCAGCGCCGAGAAGGTCGATCCGCGCCGCGAGCACGGCGTGAACCGAGTCCGGAACGCTGAACTCGCCCGGAAGCTCGTGCAGCACCCAGTCGCCGTTCTCGCGAACGAGGATGTCGCGATCGATCAGCATGCCGAGCAACTCCTCGACGAAGAACGGATTGCCCTCGGCCCGCTCGACAACAAGCTCGCTCAGCTCGGCGGGCAGGCCGCCGGCAAGCATCTCGTCGAGCATCCGGTCGGAGTCCTGCGCGGAAAGCGGGTCCAGCTCGAGCAGCTCACCGCCGGCGCGCGCGCCCCAGCCCGGCCGGCGTTGAAGAAGCTCAGGTCGCGCGGTCGCGATCACGAGCAACGGCCCCTGGGCGCTGCCGAGCACGTACTCGAGCAGGTCGAGGAGCGGGGTTTCTGCCCAGTGGATGTCCTCCACGAGTACGACCGCGGGCCGGTCCGCGACGACATCGGTCAAGAACTCGGCCCAGGCGTCCTGGAAGCGATCGCGGACAGCGAGCGGGTGCAAATCCCGCGCGACGTCGAGACCGAGCGTGAGCCCGAGAATCTCCCGGGCGCCAAGTCGGTCGAGCGCCACCTCCGGCGGGTCGCTCTCCAAGAGACCCAGGTGCTCTCTCAGAACCTCGCCGAGCGCCCAATAAGCTGTTCCTGTTCCGTACGAGAGGCAGCGGCCGGTGCGGCGCAGCGGTTCCGGGTTCTGCTCGGGCAGCCGCTGCCATAGTTCGCGTGCAAGCCGCGTCTTGCCAACGCCTGCATCGCCGAGAATGGTCATGAGCCGTGGCCGCCGCTGCTCGACGGTGGCAAGGTAGGCCCGAGCGAGGCGTTCAAGCTGCTGCTCGCGACCGACGAACGCATGTGCAAGGCCGCTGACCCCTCGCGGCCGCATCAGCGAGAGTGCGCGCACGAGCCTTCGCGCGATAACGCCTTCCGGTTTGCCCTTCGCATCGACGGTCGCCGGCTGCTCGAACTCGAAAGCCCCACGCGCCGCCGCAACGGTGCGTTCACCGACGACGATCGCACCCGGGTCGGCAGCCTGCTCTAGTCGAGCAGCAACGTTGACCGCGTCGCCGCTGACGAAGGAGCTTCCTGCACGAGCTTGCCCGACAACCACATCGCCGGTGTTGACGCCGATACGCAGCTCGAGCTGCCCGTCGAACAACTCCGCAAGCCGACGCTGCATCGCGAGCGCAGCGTGCAATGCCCGCTCGGCGTGATCTTCGAGCGCACTCGGTGCGCCGAATGCAGCCATCACGGCGTCGCCCGCGAACTTTTCGACCGTCCCGCCGGCGCGCTCGATTTCCTCGGTCATCGCGTCGTAGAAACGCTCGAGCAGAGCTCGCGTGCGCTCCGGATCCTCGGAACCGGCGAGCGCCGTCGAGCCGACCAAGTCGGCGAACACCACGGTCGCCAGCTTTCGCTCGCCGGTCGGCCGCTCGTCCGCGACCGGTGCACCGCAGGTCGCGCAGAAGCGCGCCTCACGCGGGATCTCCGCTCCGCAACGGTCACAAACAGCCATGCACCGATTGTCGCGCACAAGCAGCAGGTAGGCAGACTGGCTGCGGTACACGCCCGGTTTTGATGCCGTCCTAGGATCTGGAGATGACCCCCGCCGAGCGCTGGCTAGCCACGCTGTGGCCGCTCCTTCGCGACCGGCTCCCTGCGCCGCCTGCGCGCGTGATCGACATCGGCTGTGGCCCACTCGGCGGCTTCGTGCCGATGCTGCGCGCCAAGGGCTACGACGCCGTCGGTATCGACCCGCAGGCACCCGAGCAACCGCACTATCGGCGGATCGAGTTCGAGTGCGCCGAACTTCCTCCGCACGACGCGGTCGTCGCCTCCACTTCCCTCCATCACGTCGCCGATCCAGCCGCTGTGATCGACCGCATCAGCAGCACGCTTGCGAGCGGTGGCACGGTCGTCATCGTGGAGTGGGCCTGGGAAAGGTTCGATGAGAAAACCGCGGCGTGGTGTTTCGAGCGGCTCGGACCGGACATCGAAGCAGGCTGGCTCCACCGCCGCCGAGACGAATGGCTCGCCTCAGGCCGCGAGTGGCAGAGCTACCTCCGCGATTGGGCAGAAGGCGACGGGCTTCATCCTGGGGCGGTGCTGCTGCGGCTCTTGGACGAGCGGTTCGAGCGCCAGCTTCTCACGCGCGGGCCTTATTTTTTTCCCGATCTCGTCGACACGACTGAGGCCGACGAGCAGAGCGCGATCGATGCTGCGCTGATCCGACCGACCCGCATCGACTACGTCGCCACGCGTCGTTGAACGAACGAGACGCGTCGCATCAAGACACTGTTGTCGTAGCTGACACCAACCCGCGGACACAAAACGGACACATCAGAAACGACACGCGCGACGTCTCGCGTCGCATCCGAACCGCTGGGAATGGCCTGATTTCCAGGCGAAAGAGTGTCGTACGTGATCGCGCGTGTACGCGCGTGACGCTCCAGAAATGGTAAGGAGGGGGTCGACGGTTCGAGTCCGTCAGAGGGCTTCGTTCTTCTCCCTGCTCAGCGACCGGTTCTGTTTTCAGGATCGCCGGACCTTCGCTCATTCGGCGTCCACGTAGCGTCCACCAGCGTCCAGGGTCGAACTAGGAGCGTTGAGCCGACCGAGGAGCTTGATCGCGTGCTCACGGTGGCGTTGGTCGTGATCGGCACGGAGAACTGCTCGACAACCAGCTCGACCACCCGCTAGGCGTCTCGGATGGGCTCGTAGGTGAGGAAGGCAACGCCGTTATCGATGGTCTGGCTGTCGACGAGGCGCATGGGCTTCATCTCGCTGGTCTCGCCGAAGAGCCGCTCGCCGGCCCCGAGCACGACCGGGATGATCATCAGCCGTAGCTCGTCGACGAGGTCGTGCTCCATCAGCGTGTGCAGGAGCTGGAAGCTGGCGGGGACGACAATTTCCCCGTCTAGCTCCTGCCTGAGCTTCGAGACCTCGTTCACCACGTCGCCCTTCAGTACCGTTGAGTTGTTCCAGTCGGGATCTTCGAGGGTCGAGGACACGACGTACTTGGGCAGGCTGTTCAACCTGTCCGCCAGCTCGCCGCTCCGGGAGGGCCAGAGCGCGGCGAGGAACTCGTAGCTGCGCCGACCCAGCAGCAGGGCCTCGGCGCCCAGCGCCTCGTCGAGCGCCAGCTTGTTGAGTTCTTGGCGGTCCTTGAGCGGGCCGACCCAGCCGCCGACCCTGAAGCCCTCGCTACCGGCCGGGTCCTGGACGACTCCGTCGAGCGAGACGAAGTTGCTTTTGACGATCTTTCCCATTTCGGTTCTCCTTTCGTTGGTGTTTCGAGGTGTGCTCGTTGAGACACCAGCTCGGGGAAGAAGGGGGTCCGCCGACTCCTCTTTTTGGCCGCCCGACTCTTTTCGGCCGCGTCTCGGGTCATTAGTTGTGATGGCGGCGAAAGGAACGGGACATGCGAGGATTTCGTGGTGAGCGAGCGACTGCTGATGCGTGCAGCTCAGGGCGACGAGGAGGCGTTTCGCGAGCTCGTCGATCCCCACCGACGCGAGCTCCAGGTCCACTGCTATCGGATCCTCGGCTCGATGCAAGACGCTGAGGACGTGCTACAGGAAACGCTGCTGGCGGCCTGGCGTGGCCTCGAGCGCTTCGAGGAGCGGGCGTCGCTGCGCGCCTGGCTGTACCGGATCGCGACCAATCGCTGTCTGAACGCGCTACGGGACGCCCGGCGCCGACCACCACCCCCGCTGGAGCTCCCGTTCGACGCGCCCGAACCGACCCGCGTTGGCGAGCCCGCCTGGCTTGAGCCCTACCCAGACGTTCTGCTGGAGGGCATCATCGACGCTTCGCCCGGACCCGACGCGCGCTACGAGACCAGGGAGACACTCGAGCTGGCGTTCATCGCCGCGCTCCAACACCTCCCTCCCCGACAGCGGGCCGTGCTCGTACTTCGCGACGTGCTCGGCTTCCACGCCGCGGAGGTCGCAGACATCCTCGACAGCAGCGTGGACTCGGTCAAGGCCGCACTCAAGCGCGCCCGAGCGACACTCGAACAACGCCTCCCACCCACCGACCGCGACCGCTCCCCGCTTCCAAACTCACCCCGTGAGCGCGAGCTCGTGCAACGCTTCGCAGACGCGTTCCAGGCCGACGACATCAACGGAATCGTCGCGCTCCTCACCGAGGATGCGTGGCTCACGATGCCGCCCTCTACGCTCGAATACCAGGGCCGATTGGTGATCGCTTCGTTCCTGCGCGAGAACACCAACTGGCGCCGCGGCCAGCGCTACCGGCTGGTACCTACGCGCGCGAACACACAACCCGCGTTCGCAACCTACCGCACCGACCCACATGCGCCGATTGCCCACGCCACCGGATTGGTCGTGCTTACCCTCGAAGGCGAACGGATCGCAGCGATCACGCAATTTATGGGCACCAGCATCCTGTCCCGCTTCGGGCTCCCACGCACAATCGCTATCTGAACCCGCTACGGGACGCCGGGCCCGTACGGGAGTCCCTGGGCGCTTGTCGTGCGCACGGGTATCGGCATGGAGCATTTATGGAATGTCATGAAGAAGGGCCTCCTCGCCGGAGACACTCTCCGGTGACCAATCCCGTCGGGTTGCCGGAAATAGTCAGCGCAGCGCGCTCAGACGCCTTTCGAGCTCCGCCCGCTCGACGGCGTTGCTGCTGAGCGCGATCGCCCGCTCGTACGCGCGCGCGGCGCCCGCGGCGTCGCCCGCGCGGCTGAGCAGCTCGGCGTGGGCCGCGTGCAGCAGCGGCTCGAGCAGCGCCAAGCCCGCGGCGTGCCCGTCGGCCAGGCCGACGGCGACCGCGCGGTTGAGCTCTATCACCGGCGATGGGTTGAGCCTGACCAGAGCGCCGAACAGCTCCGCGATCTGCGCCCAGTCGGTGGCGTCCGCGTCCGGGGCCTGGATCTGCAGGGCCGTGATCGCGGCCTGCAGCTGGTACTCGCCCGGACGCCGCAAGCGCACGGCGCGCTCCAACCTCGCGAGGCCCTCCCCGATCCGGCCCCGATCCCAAAGCGACCGGTCCTGCTCGTCTAGCGCGACGTAGCGCCCGCTCGGATCCACGCGGGCCGCCCGGCGCGCGTCGTGCAGCAGCATCAGCGCCGACAGTCCCCAGGCCTCGGCGTCGTCGGGCATCAGCCGGCGCAGCAGCTCGCCGAGGCGGATCGCCTCCTCGCACAGCTCTCCGCGCACTAGCTGATCGCCCTCTGTGGCGGCGTAGCCCTCGTTGAAGATCAGGTACACGACCCGCAGCACGCCGCGTAGGCGGTCGGGCAGCTCGTCGTCGGCCGGCACCCGGTAGGGGATGTGCGCGTCGGCGATCTTGCGCTTCGCGCGCACGATCCGCTTGCCCATGGTCGGCTCCGCGACGAGGAATGCGCGGGCGATCTCGCCGGTCGTCATCCCGCCAAGCGTCCGTAGCGTGAGCGCCACGCGCGCCGACATATCGAGCGCCGGATGACAGCAGGTGAAGATCAGCCGCAGCCGGTCGTCGACGATCGAGCTCTCGTCGTCCATGGGTAGCTCCTCCTCGTCCTGAGCCTCCAGGCGGGTCAGCTCGGCCAGCCGCTCGGCGCGATCCGCCACCGACCGGTCGCGACGCAGGCGGTCGATCGCCCGCCGCCGCGCCGCGGTCGTGATCCACGCACCCGGATTGGCCGGAACACCGTCACGCCGCCACGCCGTCACGGCCGCCTCGAACGCGTCCTGCACCGCGTCCTCGGCCAGCTGGAAGTCGCCGGCTTGCCGGATCAGGGTGGCCAGCACGATCGCGCGCTCGTCGCGAAACGCGCGCGCGACCGCGGCCGAGACCGGGTCGGCCGCGTGAACACCGCCGCTCATGCCATGTCTTTGACCGCCTCGTCGGGCAGGTCGGCGCCGGCCTCGCGTGACACGTTCAACCACTCCTCGGCCGACATGATCGGGCGCACCTCGACCGTCCCGTAGCGCGCGGCCGGCACCCGCGCGGCCTGCTTGAGTGCCTCGTCGAGGTCGGCGCAGTCGAGGATGTAGTAGCCGGCCAGAACCTCCTTGGTAATCGCGAACGGGCCGTCGGTGATCTCCGTCTCTCCACCGCGCACGCGCACCGACGTCGCGCTCTCCGTGGAATGCAGGCGCTGGACGCCCACCAGCAGCCCCGCCTCGCGCAGGCTGCGGTGCAGCTCCACGAACATCGGCATCTCCCGCTCGCGCTCGGCCTGCTCCGCCGGGTCGACCTCCGGTTGGTACACCAGCAGCATGTATTGAGCCATCGCGCCTCCAGCGTTCGTCGTCTTCGCCGCACCTACGCGGCCCTCATCATTACGTCGCCGCACGCCGCGCCATTTGGACAGCGCCAGCGGGACCGGCCCTCTCCATCGGTCGAGCGGCGCCCAGCGGACCCGCAGCGCCGGCGAGATGTGGGCGATCCACGAGGACGACCGGAGCGCTAGACCATCCCGTTCGGCGGCTGTGCGGCGGAGGTGACGCCGCGGGCGCCGTGCGCGCGTACGAGCGGGTCGAGATTCGACCAGGGCAACGCGTCCAGACGACGTTCGCGCGAGGCGCTTGACCGCGCTCACAGCCAACCCCGTGAGGCGGTCCAAATCGCCCTCCCTGCTGCGACGTCTTGTCGAGGCCAGTCCCTCAACCACCTACAAACGACTCGCAGGACAAGGAGGCTGTCATGAGCGCGAAGGCGATGGCAATCGAAGGTAAGGCAGTTCTGGTGACCGGGGCCAACCGGGGTCTCGGGCAGGCGCTGGTCGAGGAAGCCTTGAGGAGAGGCGCGACGCGGGTGTATGCCGGTACGCGCCAGCCGTTGGTTCAAGGTTGAACGGGCTGCGGAGAAGGTCGGAGCACTCGACATCCTCTTCAACAACGCCGGCGTGGCGCTGCCCGATGAGTTGAGCGATCGTGCCACGCTCGAACGGCACCTCGCAGTCAATCTCTTCGGCACATGGGGCATGACCGAGGCATTCCTACCGCTGCTCACGCGAACCGGCGGAGCAGTCGTCAACGTCGTCTCCGTCGCCGCCTTGGCCGCCGTGCCTGTCCTTCCCGCCTACTCGATCTCGAAGGCGGCCGTGTTCTCGCTCTCACAGTCGCTGCGAGCCCTCTTCGCGGGCCGGGGCGTGAACGTGCATGCAGTCATGGCCGGCCCCATCGACACCGACATGGTCCGAGGTCTCGACATCCCGAAGACCTCTCCTGAGGGGGTCGCCCGGGGCATTTTGGACGGGGTGGAGCGAGGGGAGGAGGAGATCTTCCCCGACCCGATGTCCGAGACGATGGCGGAGAGCTGGCGTACGGGTCCGGCCAAGGCGCTCGAGCGCCAGAACGCCGCGCTCGTCGCAGCAGAGCCCGCTGCGGCATAAAGCAACAGCAACGGGAGAGGACGCTATTCGACTCCAGCACGGCCAGAAGCTCGCCGGCACTCCACGCGGACCAGGCCGAGCTGTTGCGACGACAAGAAGGAGAGAAACCAGTGACTGAACAAATGACTGATCACAAGATCGGAACACGTGAAGAATGGCTCGCCGCACGCGAGCAGCTACTCGTCCGCGAAAAGGAGCACACGAGACTCGGCGACGAGCTCGCGCAGCAACGACGCGAGCTGCCATGGGTGCGGGTTGAGAAGGAGTACAGCTTCGACACGGACGCCGGCGAGAAGCCGCTTGTCGAGCTCTTCGATGGGCGCTCCCAGCTGCTCGTCTACCACTTCATGTTCGGCCCGAGCTACGAGGCCGGCTGCCCGACCTGCTCGTCGATGGCCGACGGCATCGACGGCCTGCTCCCGCACCTGCACGCCCGCGACGTGACGTTCGCATTCGTCTCACAAGCACCGCTGGAGAAGCTGCAGGCCTACAGGCGCCGCATGGGCTGGAGTATTCCCTGGGTCTCCACCGCGCGCACCGACTTCAACTTCGACCTCGGCTTCTCGAGCAGCGAAGGGCAGACACGCGAGTGGGTCGAGCCGATGGCCGAGCAGCTGCCGCCCATCGCCGCGCACAACGCCAGCTCGACGGGCACCGATCTCGTTGGCTACCTCACGGAGCTGTTTGGGTTCAGCTCGTTCCTACGCGACGACGGCACCGTCTACCACACCTACTCGACGACGGGCCGGGGAGTGGAGTTTCTGATGGGCTACTACCCGATCCTCGACCACGCACCGAAGGGCCGCGACGAGGGCGAAGAGTGGCAGCTCTGGATCCGCCGGCACGACGAGTACGAAAGCGAGTGACGCGTGCCAAGGAAACGTGCGTGCTCGCGAGGAGCGGGATTGGGGGACAGGTTTTTGGGACGGATCCCGAGGCTTGTTTAGAGGCGCCGGGGCGCGCGGCGCCGCCGCGTCGTCAGCCGGTCTTTCGGTCGAGGTACTGCAGTAGCTCGTGTGCTGCGAGCTCGATCTCCTTGTGCCGCCACTCCGCGGCACGGTAGTGGCAGGCGATCAGCCCCATCCGGTGCAGACGGCGGAAGTCGCCGTAGACGAACGCGTAGTGCGCCTTCGTCTCCTCGGCCGCGCCCTTGGTGAGGCCGAGATGCCAGGCGGCGTATTCCTCCCAGGAGTGCGTGTTCAGGAACGCGTTCTGCTCCCGTGCGCGCGGCTGCACGTCCTGCCAGCGCGAGCGGAGCACGTACTGGCGTGCGTCGATCAGCCGCGTCGCGTGCCTGACCGCGTCCTGGTTCACCGTGTAGGCGGGCAGGCGCGCATTCTCGCCGAACCGCGCGTCAGCGACGTGCGACGCTGAGCCGCTTGACGATCTGGGATGCGGCTGCGCTTGGCAGCTGTCGAGTGCCTGCCAGCGGTTCCAGAGGGGACACACGGCGCGGATCAGATGATCATCAGGTCCATCCTTCGGCCTCTGAGGCGACGCTGACCGGCCGAACCGCCCACACCTGCTTTACGTGGCGGCGAGCGCCTCGGTGGGAGCGACCGTGGCAGAGGACCCGGATGCCCGCCCGACGGCGGGCGGGCAATCCCGGGCTTTTCGGAACGACGGCGCTGTCCGACGCCGGTTAGGCCTCCCGGACGAGCTCGTAGGTGAGGTAGACGACGTCGCCCTCGACGGTCTGGGTGTCGACGAGGCGCATCGGTTTCTTGTCGCTGGTCTCGCCGAAGAGGCGCTCGCCGGCGCCGAGCACGACCGGGTAGATCTTCAGCCGCAGCTCGTCGACCAGGTCGTGCTCCATCAGCGTGCGTACGAGCTGGAAGCTGGCGGGGACGACGATTTCCCCGTTGAGCTCGTGCTTCAGCTTCGAGACCGCGTCCACCGAGTCGCCCTTGAGTACCGTCGAGTTGTTCCAGTCGGGATGTTCGAGGGTCGAGGACACGACGTACTTGGGCAGGCTGTTCAACCTGTCCGCCAACTCGCCGCTCCGGGATGGCCACCGCGCGGCGAACCACTCGTAGCTCCGCCGACCCAGCAGTAGGGCCTCGGCGCCCAGGGCCTCGTCGAGCGCGAGCTTGTTGAGTTCTGGGCGGTCCTTGATCAGGCCGACCCAGCCGCCGACCCTGAAGCCTTCGTCACCGGCCGGGTCCTGGACGACTCCGTCGAGCGTGACGTTCTCGCTGATCACCATCTTTCCCATTTGATTCTCCTTTTTCTGTGTCCGGTTGGACTCGTTGACCGCTAGGTCTGGTCTCTCAAGTGCAGATCCGACGCCGGGTCGAGATCCATCGCTCGGTCGTCGTATCGACCTACGCGCTTAGGCCGGGGTCTACCGCCGAGGTCACCTCGAGGGCTCACCGTCTCTGTCGCCGACGAGTGCTGCGCGGCGCGGGCTCGAGCGGTCGTCCACGAAGCGTGCGCGGCGCCCTTTAATGGACTTGATCGCGGTGCGGATCGGCTCGCGGTGAGGAGCGAGTCGCTCGCTCAGCCCCCGAAGCCCATCAGCGTCTGGCGGCCTGCGCGACCACGCTCGACCGTCCTGCCTTCAGCGTCAGCCAGGTGGAAGTCGAGACGCTTCGGCTGAGATCCAAGCCGGCGTACAACATCGAAAACGGGCCCGCCTTCTTGCGGTGTTGGAGGGTCGCTAGCCGGCGATTGATGCGGGCAGGTGGAAGTGGGGAAATGGGTCGGGGGTCATGAAAGCGGTGATCTCTTCGATCTTCCCTTCGCGCAGGGTGAGGACGCTCAGGCTGTGCGCCATGAACGCCGCCGTTTGCTCGTCCCAGCTGTAGGTCGCGAGCGCGGGTTGGCCATTTGCTGATGTCGGAACCATCTGCCAGCGCTTGGCACCCGAGAGCGGGTATGCGCGCAGGAAGGCGGCGACCTGCTCGCGGCCGCTGACCCAGGTCGGCAGCGGCGGCATTACCAGCCTGGCGTCCTCGGCGAGCATGGAGACGACGGCGTCGACGTCGTTTCGCTCCCAGGCGGCGACGTAGCGCTCGACGAGCTGGCTCAGCTCGTCGTCGCCGACGAGGCGCAGTGTCTGTTGCTGGCTTTGGCTTGGCAGTCGTTCGTCCACGGTCTTGTGCGCTCGCTGCAGGGCGCTGTCGACCGAGACCGGTGTCGTTTCGAGTACCTGGGCGGTCTCTCGGGCTGAGAAGCCGAGTACATCGCGGAGGATCAGTACCGCTCGCTGCCGGGCGGGAAGGTGCTGCAGTGCCGCGATGAAGGCGAGCTCGACCGCTTCGCGCTGCTCGTAGCGGGCGTCCGGACCGGCGAGGCCCGCGAGGCCGAGGTCCGTGTCGGGGTAGGGCTCCACCCAGATGGGGTCGCTCACCGGCTCGGCGGGGCGATCGTGCGGGTCAGCCGCAGGCGCGTAGTCGATCGGCAGCACTCGCTTTGGCCGTCGCTCGATCGCGCGCAGGCAGGCGTTGGTCGCGATCCTGTACAGCCAGGAGCGCAGCGAGCTTCGTCCTTCGAAGCGTGGCAGTGCGCGCCAAGCACGCAACAGCGTCTCTTGCAGTGCGTCCTCCGCGTCGGCGTAGGAGCCGAGCATGCGGTAGCAATGGGCCTGAAGCTCGCGTCGGTAGGGCTCGACGAGCCGACCGAACGCGTCGCGATCACCGTCTCGCGCCGCCTGCAGCCGCTCCCGTTCGCGCGGGATCCCCGCGCTGCGGGCCGTTCTTGCCGGGTCGGGGTTAGCGGTCATCGCTTCGGCTGCCAGAAAGCAATCTGCCCTGCTTCGGGCGTTGAAACAACGCTACGCCAGCCGGCCGGCCCTTCGCGCGGCTCCAGAAGCACCCGCGCGCCGAGCTGGCGGGCGCGCTCGGTCTGTTCGTCGATCTGGTCGACCTCGACGTAGGGAAGCCAGAGCGGCCGCTTGGTGGCGCATTCGACGATCCCGCCGCCTAGACTGCCGCCCAGTTCAAGCGCGAGGTAGGAGCCGCATCGCGCCTCGACCAGTTTCGTCCTCCAACGGAGCAGCCTGGCGTAGAACGCGCTCGCGGCCTCCTGATCGCCGGTATGCAGCTCCAGATGCACAACCGGCCGCGGCATGCGCTGATCGATCTTCATACCATCTTGATCCGCGTACGGCCGGAAATCCATCGCTGTCGCCGGCGCTGACGATGCCGGCGCGATCACGGGGCGAGGATCTCGACACCAACGTGAGCTGAGGGCCCACCTCCGTTCGGGCCCCTCAGCTCGTATGGGGAACCTGGACGTCGGATCAGTTGACGCCGCCGACTTCGAGGGCCGGGACGGCACCATCGATCTCGCTCGCCCGCTTGCGGCGCAGAATGAGCGCGGTGGTGGCCGGCGCGAGGAGGGCAATCGCTCCGCAGACCCAGAAGGCCCACTGGAAGCCGCCCGTCAGTGCAGCGTTCGTCGCGTCGCCGCCGGCGACCAGCGTCTTCATGTGGGTGGCGGCGACGGTGGAGGCGATCGCGACCCCGATTGCGCCGCCGAGTTGCTGCGAGGTGTTGAGCAGGCCCGAGGCGAGTCCGGCCTCCCGCTCGGCGACACCGGTGAGGCCGCCGATCGAGATCGGGATGAAGCTGAACGCGCCACCCGCGCCGGCGACGAAGAACGGGCCGGCGAGCGAGCTCCAGAAGTGGCCGTGCACCGGCACCAGCGTCGCCCACACGATGCCGCCGCCGATCACCGCCATGCCAAGCGCCATCACCGGGCCGGGCGAGATGCGGGTGACGAGCTTCTGCGACAGCCCCGCCAGCGCGAGCGACGTGAGCGAGGTGGCCAGCCAGGCGACGCCGGCCTGCAGCGCCGAGTAGCCGAGCACCTGCTGCATGTACAGCGTGCCGACGAAGACGAAGCCGAAGAAGCTGCCGCCCAGCAGCAGCCCGACCGCGTTCGCCGCCGCCACCGTCCGTAGCCGGAAGATGCGAAGCGGCATCAACGGCGACTCGACCCGCGACTCGACCACCAGGAACACGATCGCCAGCACAGCCGAGACGGCAAGCAGCGCCACCGTGCGCGGCGACGCCCAGCCGACCTGCGGGGCGTTTGAGATCGCGTACACAAGAGCGAGCAACCCGCCGGTCACACTGACAGCGCCGAGCGGGTCGAAACGACGCCGCACCCCAACCAGGCGGCTCTCCGGAACGATCCGCCTCGCCACGAGCAGTGCGGCCGCGCCGATCGGCACGTTGAGGAAGAAGATGTACTGCCAACCGACGTAGCGGGTGACGAGTCCACCCGTGATCAGCCCTACCGTGGCGCCCAGGGCGCCGATGGCACCCCAGATGCCGAGCGCCTTGTTGCGCTCGGCGCCCTCGCTGAACATGTTCGTCACGATCGAGAGCGCCGCCGGCAACACCACCGCCGCCCCCAGCCCCTGCAGCCCGCGCATCGCGATCAGGAACCCGTCGCTGGTCGCAAAGCCCGCGCCGAGTGACGCGGCCGTGAACAGTGCGAGTCCCGTCATCATGATCCGGCGGCGGCCGAGCAGGTCGGCGGCCCGCCCGCCCAAAAGCAGGAAGCCGCCGAAGGTCAGTCCGTACGCGGTGACGACCCACTGCAGGTTTGATTCCGAGAAGTGCAGCTTGCGCCCTATCGTCGGGAGCGCAACGTTGACGATCGTGAGATCGACGATCGTCATGAAATAGGACACCGCCAGCACTGCGAAGGCGCGCCAGCGATCAAGCTCTCTGCTCGACGCTGTGTTCATCGCAAACTCCTTTGCCTCTGTCGCTTGATCGCGGCGGGACGTTCCGCCGACTGCTGGTAGTGATCCGCCCCAGCGACGAGATCCATCGCCCGAGAGGCGAGTGGGCGCCCCAGATCGTCAAACCCACGGCTGCGACAACCTGAAGCGGCGCAGCAACTCGCGGCTGCGGCATCACGCTGCCAGCTCACGCTTGCCGTAGCTGCCTCCTTGCGACGAGCTAAGCCGGCTCCGTCGAAACGCTTAGAGCAGCCTCATCTGGATCGGCCGGTCATACACCCGCAGCTGCGACTGCTCGAGCTCGAGTGACGCGAGGCTGTCCACGAGCGTGGCGGCCGGCGTAGTCATCTCGCCTCGGTCGGCCACTGCCGCCAGAGACTGTCGTTGTTCCTCCACGACGACGGAGCCGTAGTCCTGAAGCAGCGGCATCAGCTGCTGCTCGAGCTGGCCGTCCACCCCGGCCTCCGGCAGAGAACCTCCTATACGGAAGTGGTCAGCCGCGCATCAGAGTTGCTCGTCTAGCTTCAAACTGCGCGTTTTGGGCCGATTGGGATGGAACAGTTATGGAACAGAGGGGGCGCAACGGGTGGCAAAGGTTCGCGCCGCCAGAAGCCCCAAATGGTAAGGAGGGGGTCGACGGTTCGAGTCCGTCAGAGGGCTTCCGGATTCTTCCTGCTTAGCTTGTCTTTCCGCTCGCTCAAGCGCCTCGCGTGCGGCTTGTTCGGTTTTGAACCCGCCGCGCTGCAGCCGCCGGGAGTCCCGACCCGCGATCCGATAGCGGTAGGCCCAGACCGCCTCGCCGCCATGGCTCCTCGTCTTCAACTCGAAAACCTGACCTTGCTGCTTCATCCCGTACTCCTTGCTCGGAGAACTGTCCGTTCATCCTCCGGGCGTAGCGTCCGCGGTCCGCAGCGAGTTGTGCAACCGCTGTTGCAGATTCCGTCATAATCGTGGGGTGTCACCGCGGGGAACATCCTGGGTGTTGCTCGCCTATCGATTGCCGCGCGACCCGTCGACGCCGCGGAGTGCGCTGTGGCGGAAGCTGCGCCGGCTCGGCGCGGTGCAGGTGCTGGATGGTCTCGCGGCGCTGCCACTCGATGCGCGTAATCGCGAGCAGCTGGAGTGGCTCGCAGACGAGGTCGTGGAGTCCGGCGGCGAGGCGACGATCTGGGTCGGCGAGCTCGCCTCGGCGGCGCAGGAACGGGAGCTGGCGAGCCGGATGGCGAGGGCGGTCGCCGCCGAATACCAGGCGCTGATCGACGATGCGGCGGCAGCGCGGGCAGAGCGAGCGGGCAAGCGACGCCGCACCCTCGGGCGCCTGCGCCGCGAGCTGCGTCGAATCAGGGCACGTGACTACTTTCCGCCGCCGGAGCGCGAGCTCGCGCAGCAGGCGGTGGATGCGCTTGCCGATCTCGTCGAGGAGCCTGTCGGATGAGGTGGGCGACGCGTCGCCATTGCCACGTCGACCGCGCCGCCTGCGCCTGGCTGATCCGCCGCTTCCTCGATCCGGAAGCGGAGTTCGTCTTCGTCGACGACCCGGACGAGGTGCCGGCCGACGCGACCCCGTTCGACATGCGCGGGGTCGAACTCTCCCACCACGGCGGCGACTGCAGCTTCGAGACCTTCCTGCGCCGCTACGAGCTCGGCGATCCGGTGCTCTGGGAGATCGCGAAGGTCGTGCACGAGGCCGACCTCGCCGACGAGCGCTACGACGCACCGGAGGCGCCCGGACTCGACGTTCTGCTGCGTGGGCTGTCGATGCTGCGCGAGGACGAAGAGTTGCTCGCGCTCTCGGGACCGCTCTTCGACGGCCTCTACGAGTACCGCAAACGCGCGCTGCTGACGGGCCGGGAGCCGGCATGAGCGGGCTTGCGCGCGCGAACCGAGTGGGATGCGGTCGGCGCGGACCATGCGCGGGCTGTTCCCCAAGCCGGCGCTCGTCGGCGTCGCCGCGGCCGCCGGCCTTGCACTCCACTAAGAAGAAGGGAGAACGAGCATGAAGTGGGTCACACGCGAACGACCGAAGACCGACCGCATCGCCTGCCCCTGGTTGATCAAGAACTTCATCGATTCCGAGGCGGAGTTCCTCTACGTCCCCACCGACCAGGTGCTCGAGGTTGCCGAGCGCGAGGGCGCGCACTCCTACGACGCCCCCAATGCTGAATACACGCACCGCGACGGTCTCTGCTCGTTCGAGGTGCTGCTCGAGGAGTACGAGCTCGACGAGCCGGCGCTGCAGCTTTTGGCGCGGATCGTGCACGGCGCCGATGTCGCCGACGACCGCGACGCAACCCCGCAGTCGCGCGGCCTGCTCGCGGTCGCCGAAGGCTTCCACCTCTTGAATCTCGGTGACCACCGCCAGCTCGAGCTGTCGCTGCCGGTCTACGAC
>WNGD01013418.1_pt1 | contig 19165 bp, 15 predicted proteins | sample 5400671 | NCBI WGS metagenome assembly WNGD01 (sample SAMN13153369, study PRJNA577476) | soil metagenome | isolation source: 40 cm soil or saprolite under grassland replicate 2 | place: USA:California | collected 2016-06-15
TCAACAAGAGCCGCTTCCGACCGCGACCGGCGAGGAGCCAGTAAGTCGCCCTGTTGTCCAGCATCTCACCATTGGCGAGATCTCGCCAGTAGACAACACATCGAACCCCTTTAGATTCAGCAGCTTGCGCTGGCCCCGAAATTGCGGTGGGTCTTGGCGAGATGCTGAAAGTCCGCCGCACGGAAGACCGCGACGCCGTGTTCACCGTGAGCGGTCGACTCCAAGCCGACAACGTGGGCGAGCTGTCCGCGCTGCTCGCCGCGGAAGCGGCGGGCCGGACTCTCGTGCTGGACCTCAAGGACTTGGTCCTCGTGGATCGAGACGCCGTCCACTTCCTGCGGGTGTGCGAAAGGGACGGCATCGTGCTTCGCAACTGTCCGCCGTACATCCGGGCCTGGATGGCCCGCGAAGGAGAGCAGCCATGAGCATGGAAGCGGCGCGCGAGTTGACGTCCGTATCACGCAGAACCTGCACCGAGGAGAATGTTCGCAGCGCACCGATCCCAAACGAGATCGTCGCTGCGAGCATCGCGCTGCGCCGCGTCCTCGGGCAAGCCGAGGTCGTAGCGCCGACCGACGCGGTCGTGCTGATCCAGGGGGAAACCGGAACTGGGAAGGAGCTCGTCGCCCGTGAGGTTCACAACCTCAGCTCACGGCGCCAGAGACCGTTCATCAAGCTGAATTGTGCTGCGATCCCTGCGGGTCTTCTCGAGAGCGAGCTCTTCGGTCACGAGCGGGGCGCCTTCACAGGCGCGGTTGGCCAGAGGCTGGGGCGGTTCGAGGTGGCCAACGGCGGGACGCTCTTCCTCGACGAAGTCGGCGAGATTCCCCTCGAGCTGCAACCGAAGCTCCTGCGCGTCCTCCAGGAGGAGGAATTCGAGCGCCTCGGCAGGGCGACCAACCGGAACCTGCTGCGGATGATCCAGGAGGAGCGCTTCCGCGACGATCTCTACTATCGACTGAACGTCTTCCCGATCCACGTGCCACCGCTACGCGAGCGCCACGAAGACATCCCCGCGCTCGTGCAACACTTCGTGGATCGATTCGCGCGGCGGATGAACCGGTCCATCGAGGTGATCCCGAACGAGGTGATCGAGACGATGCAGCGATGCGCGTGGCCGGGCAACGTCCGCGAGCTCGCCAACCTGATCGAGCGAGCGGTGATCCTCTCCGCTGGCCCGACGCTCGACGTCCCGATCGCCGAGCTCGAGCAGTCCGGGTCACTGGTCGCGCGGAGGAATGGCACGGTGACGCTCGCGCAGATCGAGCGGGCACGCATCGTGGCCGTCCTGGAGGAAGCGAACTGGTTGATCGCAGGGCCGCGGGGTGCAGCCGCCCGCCTCGGGATGAAGCGGACGACGCTTCAGTCGTTGATCAAGAGGCTCGAGATCATGAGGCCCGCCGGTCGCTACGCGGCTTCAGCTGAACCCTGCGTTGCCCCCTGCCATCCGCCGTGCCCGTCCCATCAATGGTCATGAGAACGTTCGCCACCGCCGGGATCTGGAACGGCTGGCGCTGGAGTCTGACCCTTCGATCCGGTGTGCGCAGTTCCCCGGCCTTGACGTCGAGCTCGAAGGGGCCGAAGCGGGCGCGACCCATCGGTTGCACGTGCCCCGTCAGACGTCCCGCCGCCGAGGAGTCACTCTCCCCAACCCGCACTATACATGAACGTTTTCAACATGTTGGCAGTTCACGCCTAGTTCAGCAGCGGTTCAGGCGTCATGCCTTGATCGAAGCCGCATCTGCGCCAAACAATCGGCGCCAACCACATAGCGCGTCGATGCGGCGCCATCCAGGACTTCCCGAGCGGGCGTCGCACGCGGCGCGCACGGGGATTGACTAAATTGATGACTGAGTCCATCACGAGCGCCTGCTCAGATCAACGGGGTACCACCACCGCGGGGGCCGACGTGGATCAGCAGGCAGAGCACCTCGCCAGCGAGACATCCGAATGCCGCATCGTCGGACGAAGCCTGGCCATCCAGCGGATGCTGCATCTCGTGACAGTCGTCGCACCCACCGACTCGACGGTCCTGATCGAGGGCGAGACCGGATCCGGAAAGGAGCTCGTCGCCCGCACGGTCTGCCATCTCAGCGGTCGGCGCCGGAAGGCATTCATCAAGCTCAACTGTGCGGCCATGCCGGCGGGACTCCTCGAGAGCGAGCTCTTCGGACACGAGAAGGGCGCCTTCACGGGGGCCACCGCACAGCGGCGCGGTCGGTTCGAGCTGGCGGACGGAGGAACTCTCTTCCTCGACGAGATCGGCGACATACCGCTCGAGCTCCAGCCGAAGTTATTGCGCGTTCTTCAGGAGCAGGAGTTCGAGCGCCTGGGCGGCACACGCACGATTCGAACAGACGTCCGCGTCGTGGCGGCGACCAACCGTGACTTGGCGCGCATGGTCGAGGAAGGGCGTTTCAGGGCCGATCTGTACTACCGGCTGAACGTGTTCCCGGTCCGGGTGCCACCGCTCCGCGAGCGCCGAGAGGACATCCCGCTACTCGCCAACTTCTTCGTCATGGCGAGCGGCCGACGCCTCCATCGATGGTTCGGGCCGGTTCCGGACGCGACACTCGAAGCGCTCACACGCTACGCGTGGCCTGGTAACGTCCGCGAGCTTCAGCACTTCGTCGAGCGCGGCGCCATCCTGTCGACCGGGAGTGTCCTCGACCTCCCGCTCCATGAACTTGCAACCACGGATGCGCCGATCCCGCGCTCGTGCCTGACTCTCGAAGACATGGAGCGCGAGTACATCGTGGCGGTGCTCCGCGAGACCAACTGGGTGGTCGCCGGGTCCGACGGCGCCGCGGCACGGCTCGGCCTCAAACGCACCACGCTGTTCTCGAAGATGCGAAAGCTCGGCATCCAGCGGCGGTCGAACCCTGCTCGTCCGTTGCCGCTTCGCCAGGTCCCGCCCTGATCCGGATTCAGGCGCGCCCCCGAATCACGTGGGACGAGTCGTCCGAGCGGGCGTAGCGGTCCGGTCGTTCCGGGCGTACGTCGCGAGCGCGGCGGCGAGACGGCCGACGTGCTCTGTGCCGGCGGTCGAGTCGGCCGGATGCACCGCCCGCTTTGTGCGGCCCGCGACGGAGTGGAGGGTGTCGTCGGCGGTCCAGCCGGGCGTCACCGCGCGCTTGACCAGCTCGACGACGGCCTCCTCCACCGCTTCCGCGACCCGATCGAAGAGCTCGTGGAGCGCGACGGACTGCTGACCCTTCACGCTCCGCTTCGCCCATGCGTAGAGGTAGATTGCATCGGCGAGGTAGCGGGAGAGCCGAACGGCCTGCGACTCAAGGAGCCCGACCGGTTCAGGCAGGCGTACTGCGAGGTCTCGCTGATGCCGCTCGTTCATTTCTCGACCTCGTAAGCCTCCGCCACCCGCGTGCAGCGGACGACCGTCACTCCATCGCTCGATTCGTTGGTGAGACATAGAACTCTCTGGGCATCGACCTCGGACAGCGTGATGTCGGCCCGGAGGATCACCTCGTCGCCGCAGGTCTGGAGGCTGACCCGTCGCACGTCGGCTCCCGTCCCCGCGCCGCCGGTGCAGTGCGTCCAGAGGCGCTCCACGGCAACGCGGCTTCCTCGCAGCTTCACTTGCCAGGCCGATCGGGCAAGCGGCGACGCGATGCGGTGGTCGATCCAGTTCTCGATCCAGACGAACGGGAACTGGACGGTCAGCACCGCCGCGAGCATTACGTACGCGAGCAGATAGAGGCCCAAACCGATCGCCAGGCCGACACCAGCCGTCGTCCACAGCGAGGCCGCGGTATTGAGACCCTGCACGGAGATTCCTCGGTGCATGATCACCCCACCGCAGATGAAGCCGATGCCGGTCACGACCCCGGCCGCGATCGGCGTGGGGTTGATCTCAGGATTCCGCAACATGATGAGGTGCGAGATCAACCCGAACCCTGCGGCGCCCAGAGCGAGCAGGGCATGCGTGCGAATGCCGGCGCTCTTGTGGTGCCATTGTCGCTCGACGCCGATCACCGCTCCGAGGACGAGGGCGAGCAGGGTCCGCACGGCCAGCTCGAGCAGCGACCCGGGAAGCGGCTCCCCGGTGAGGTTGCTGACGGACATCGACATCGCCGGCGGACCCTGGTGGTTCGACTACGTTCCGTCGTGCGACGAGTCCAAGAGTGTAGCGCTCTCGACTGAAGAGGAAGTGGCACGCAGGCACAGAGGTGTGAGGCCGCCGTGGTGCGGACGACCCGCTCCGGTCTCATTCGATAGCCGCCCGGTATTCGACTCGCGACTCGCCGACGTTTATGCCTTCGAAACCATGCTGGCTCGAAGCGACCCGCCGCAGCCCGCGCCGGGACCCGGCGCCATGTCGTATGCGACGCTGATCACGCTGATCGCCGCGCTCGGAGGCCTCCTCTTCGGCTTCGACACGGGCGTGATCTCGGGTGCGCTCCTCTTCATCATCCCTGAATTCCATCTCGGCGCCGCAGCGCAGGGGCTCGTCGTCGGTATCGTGACGCTCGGAGCGCTCGCCGGCGCGCTGCTCGGCGGGGCGGCGGCGGATGCGGTCGGCCGACGGCCGACCAACATCGCCGGTGGCGCCACCTTCATCATCGGCTCGCTCGTGTCCGCGGCGGCGCCGGACGTCGCCACCCTGATCGTCGGGCGCTTCGTGATCGGCGTGGCCATCGGCCTCTCGTCCGTCGCGGCGCCGCTCTACATCGCGGAGCTGGCGCCGGCGGGGCGACGGGGTACGCTCGTGTCGCTCTTCCAGCTGGCGGTGACGGTCGGAATCCTGGCTTCGTACGTCGCCGACCGCATGCTCGCGCCGACACAAGCCTGGCGGACCATGCTGGGCGTCGCCGTCATTCCCGGCGCGACGCTGGTGTTCGGCATGCTGCCGATGCCGGAATCGCCGCGCTGGCTCATGAAGCACGGGAGAACCGGCGAGGCGGGCGCGGCGCTCCGGCGCGTTCGCCACGAGCAGAACGTGGATGCCGAGATGCGCGAGATCGCGGCCGACATCGCCCAGGACCGGCCGGCGGCGTGGCGAAACCTGGCGGCGCCGGACCTGCGTCCCGCGCTCGTCGTCGGGATCGGCCTCGCGGTATTCCAGCAGGTGACCGGAATCAACACGATCATCTACTATGCACCCCAGATCTTCGAGGCGGTCGGTTTCGGGAGCGCGACCACCGCGCTCGCCGCGACGATCGGGATCGGCATCGTCAACGTGCTCGCGACGGTCGTGGCGATCGCCCTCGTGGACCACTGGGGGCGGCGCCCGCTCCTGCTCGCCGGTCTGACCGGCATGATCGTCAGCCTCCTGGCGCTCGGTCTCGCCTCGCACGAGGGCACGACTGCGGGCTGGCTCGGCGCGACGACGGTGGCGTGCATCGGCATCTACATCGTGTGCTTCGCGTTCTCTCTCGGCCCGATCGTCTGGCTGATGATCGCCGAGATCTATCCGAATCGCATCCGCGCGCGTGCCGCATCGGTGTCGACGGCCGCGAACTGGTCTGCGAACTTCCTGGTGAGCCTGACCTTCCCGCTCCTGCGTGCGGGCCTCGGCAGCTCACTCACGTTCACGCTCTACGCGCTCTTCGGAGTGATCGGGATCGCGTTCGTGGCGCGGCGGGTCCCCGAGACGCGAGGCAAGTCGCTCGAAGAGATCGCCGCGGGCTGGCGGACTTCGCAAGCAGCCTCTGCAGCGTGAGTACCTCGCGCTCGACGTCCGCGGTCGGATTGCTCGTCGCCGTACTCGCCTGCGCCACTCCCACGCTCGCCTCGCAACGAAGCGGATGGATGATGCCACCGGAGGAGGAGAACGACACCAGCTGGGGCATCATCGACCCGCACAGCATCTTCGAGTGGAATGCGTTGCGAGAGGAGAAGACGCTCACCGGAGGGTGGGGAGGCGAACGGAGCCGCCTCAGGGACGCCGGCATCGGATTCGCGGGCGGGTATGTGACCGAGGTCGCCGGTAACCCGGTCGGCGGCACGACGCACACGGCGCGGTACACCCACAACATCTCACTCGGGGTGTTCCTCGACCTCGGACGCCTGATCGGCGTGCCCGACACCTATGCCCTCGTCTCGGCGTCGAACCGGGCCGGCAACAGCCTGTCCCGCGACATTCCCAACTTCTTCGCGGTCCAGGAGATCTTCGGTGGACAGACGACCCGGCTCGTGCATCTGGCGCTCGAGAAGATCACGGCGGGTGGACACCTCTCCCTGGTCGGCGGCCGGATCGATGCGCTCGACGACTTCGCCACCTCCCCCCTCTACTGCTACGCGCAGAACCTCGGCTTCTGCGGGAACCCGCTCAGCATCCCGGTGAACGCGTCCGTCCCGAGCTACCCGAACACCGCCTGGGGTCTGCGCGCCCGCTGGTCCTTCACGGACAACGTGTACGCCATGACGGGCGTCTATGATGCGTTCTCCCGCTTCCGCGCGAACCGCTACCACGGCGTCGACTTCAGCATCCGCCACGACTCGGGCGTCGCCGTGATGCAGGAGTTCGGGTGGCAGCCGCTGATCGCGCGGCGATTGGGTCTTCCCGGTACCGTCAAGGTCGGTGGCGTCTACACCTCCGAGCCCAAGGTGAAGTTCGAGAGCGGGAACCGACGGTCGGGCACGTACGACGTGTACGCGACGATACAGCAGAAGCTGTGGGAGGAACCCGGGGCGGCGTACCAGGGGCTGAGCGGCTTCCTCGCCGTGACGTACGCCCCCGCAGACCTGAACACGATCGAGCACTTCGTGGACGCCGGCCTGCTCTACACGGGACTCGTGCCGGGGCGGGACCGTGACGTGCTCGGGCTCTACGGGCTCTACGGCCACTTCAGCCCCGACCTGAGCCGGTCGCAGGTCGCTCACCACGCACCCGGGCTGGATCACGAGGCGGTCCTCGAGCTGAACTATCAGTACAACGTCACCTCGTGGCTCTACCTGCAGCCGGACGTCCAGGGCGTTCTTCGCCCGAGCGGCACCGGTCGCGTTCCGGATGCGCTCGTGCTGGCCATGCAGCTCGGCGTCACCTTCTGAACCACGACCCTGCATCTCTCCGCTCATTCATCATGCCGTGTCCTGACAGACCGGCTCGATATTGGAGTTGGGGAGCCGGATCCATCAGCGTGTATCCTCATGCCCGACGGCACTTCAGTCGCGCCTCTCCTCGACACGACCATCGCATCGTCCGTCGCTCGTGCGGCAACGGATCCGGAGCGGGCGCGCATCGCCGAGGGGACGGCGGACCAGCCCGGCCGGTGGTGGGCGCTCGGGCCCTACGTGAGCGAGCGCGCCTGGGGTACCGTCCGCGAAGACTACAGCGCGGACGGACGCGCGTGGGAGTATCTCCCGCACGACCACGCGCGCTCGCGCGCATACCGGTGGAGCGAAGACGGCCTCGCCGGGATGTGCGACGTGGAACAGCGCCTTTGCTTCGCGCTCGCGTTCTGGAACGGGCGCGATCCCATCCTGAAAGAGCGCATATTCGGGCTCACGGGCACGGAAGGGAACCACGGCGAGGACGCGAAGGAATACTGGTGGTACGTCGACGCGACGCCGACGGCGTCCTGGCTCCGCTGGCGGTATCATTACCCGCACGAGGCCTTCCCGTACGCCGCGCTGGTATCGGAGAACCGGCGCCGGACGCGCGCCGACCGCGAGTTCGAGCTTCAGGAAACCGGCATCTTTGCGCACGGCTACTGGGCGATCACCGCCGACTACGCCAAGGCAACTCCGGACGACATCTGCGTCCGCGTGAATGTTCGCAACGCCGGCACGGCGGCGGAGACGCTGCACGTGCTCCCGACCCTCTGGTTTCGCAATCGGTGGTCCTGGGACGGGACTGCCGATCGACCGGTGATCCGCGCGATCTCGACGAACGCCGCCGTCGCAGTCGCGGAGGACCCCGTCGGCGGTACATGGATCCTGCGTGCCGGCTCGGCGCCCGATGGGACAGAGCCGACCCTGCTCTTCTGCGAGAACGAGACGAACTTCCCGCGCTTCTTCGGATCGGCGGCGGGACCGGCACGAAGATGGCGTGCTGGTATCGCATCACGGTGCCCGCCGGGGAAACCGTGGAGATCCGGCTGCGGCTCGCACGCGCGGAGACGACGCAGCCGTTCCCCGATTTGGGTCCGCGTTTCGAGCGGGTGCTGATCGACCGCGAGCGAGAGGCCGACGCCTTCTACGCTCCGCTCCGCACCGACGGCACCACGGACGAGGAGGCGGCGGTCATGCGTCGCGGCTTCGCCGGCCTCGTGTGGAGCCAGCAGTTCTACCACTACGACGTCGAGCGCTGGCTCGACGGCGATGCCGCGCAGCCGACTCCTCCCACGGCACGCCGGCGCGGACGGAACGCCGCCTGGCGGCATCTCGACAGCAACGACGTCCTCGTCATGCCCGACAAGTGGGAATACCCGTGGTACGCGGCATGGGATCTGGGCTTCCACTGTGTCACGCTCGCGCATCTCAACGCGGCGGCCGCCAAGCACCAGCTGCTGCTTCTCTGCCGTGAGTGGTTCATGCACCCGAACGGGCAGCTGCCGGCTTACGAGTGGGGCTTCGGCGACGTGAACCCTCCCGTGCACGCGTGGGCAGCCCTGCGCGTGTACACGATCGACGGCTCGCGCGACCGCAATTTCCTCGTGCGGATCTTCCACAAGCTCCTCCTCAACTTCACGTGGTGGGTGAACCGCAAGGAGACGCTCGCCGACAACGTCTTCACGGGGGGCTTCCTCGGGCTCGACAACATCGGGCCGTTCGATCGATCGGCGATCCTTCCCCCGGGCGTGGTGCTCGAGCAAGCCGACAGCACGGCGTGGATGGCGATGTTCTGCCTCGACCTGCTCGAGATGGCGCTCGAGCTCGCCAAGCAGGATCCGGCCTACCAGGACGTCGCCGTCAAATTCTTCGAGCACTTCGCCAACATCGCGACCGCAATGAACGGCGGCGGGCTGTGGGACGAGGCGGACGGATTCTACTACGACCGTTTGCGGCTCCCGGACGGTCGCGTCGTCACGCTCCGGACGCGATCCATGGTCGGCCTCGTTCCGCTGTGCGCGGCGCTAGCGGTTCCACATGCCCTCTGGGCGCGGTTGCCGGAATTCCGCACGCGGATGGAGTGGTTCATCGCGCACCGCTGGCGCGAGAAGGCCGCCGGACACGGCGTCATCCAGGAGATCGGGGAAGGCACCGACCTCGTGATGCTGGTGGACATCCCGCGGCTCCGGCGCCTCCTCGGGACCATGCTGAACGAGGAGGAGTTCCTCTCGCCCTACGGGCTGCGCTCGCTCTCTCGATACCACCGCGACCACCCGTTCGTCCTCGTCGAGCCGGCGAGCGGACGCGAGTTCGTGCTCGACTACGAGCCCGCCGAATCGACCGCCGGGCAGTTCGGCGGCAATTCCAACTGGCGGGGGCCGATCTGGTTCCCCCTCAACTACCTCGTGATCGGCGCGCTCCGCCGCCTGCACGCCGGCCTCGGCGACGCGTTCACGGTCGAGCTCCCGACCGGCTCCGGACGGCTCGCCCATCTCGGCACCGTGGCGGACGACCTCGAGCGCCGCCTCCTCCGCCTCTTCCTCCCCGACGGCAGCGGCCGCCGGCCCATCTGGGGGTCGTCCGCGCTCTTCCAGGAGGATCCCGCCTGGCGCGACGAGCTGCTCTTCCACGAATACTTCCACGCCGAGACCGGCGAAGGACTCGGCGCCTCGCATCAGACGGGCTGGACGGCGCTCGTCGCGGCGCTCGTCGCCGAACCGGGCGCGCTCATGAAGGAACGGACATGACCGACACCTCACTCGACACCCTCTGCGTGAACACGATCCGGACGCTCGCGATGGATGCCGTGCAACAGGCGAACTCGGGGCATCCCGGGACGCCCATGGCGATGGCGCCGGTCGCGTACGCGCTCTGGCAGCGGCAGCTGCGCTTCGACCCGGACGACCCGATCTGGCCGAACCGCGACCGCTTCGTGCTCTCGGCGGGCCACGCCTCGATGCTGCTCTACTCGCTCCTCCACCTGACCGGGGTGAAGTCGGTGAACCCCGAGTACGAGACCCTCGGGACGCCGGCCGTGACACTCGACGACATCCGCCGCTTCCGCCAGCTCGACAGCAAGTGTCCCGGGCACCCCGAGTACCACTGGACCTCCGGCGTCGAGACCACGACGGGTCCGCTCGGTCAGGGCGTCGCGACCAGCGTCGGGATGGCGATCGCCGGGCGCTGGCTGGCAGCGCGCTACAACCGCCCCGACTACCCGCTCTTCGACTACGACGTGTACGCCCTCGGCGGCGACGGCTGCATGATGGAGGGAATCTCGAGCGAGGCGGCCTCGCTCGCCGGCCACCTGCGGCTCGCGAACCTCTGCTGGATCTACGACAACAACCGCATCACGATCGAGGGGCGCACCGACCTCGCGTTCACGGAGGACGTCGCGAGCCGGTTCCTCGCCTACGGGTGGAACGTCGTGCGCGTCGGCGACGCCAACGACCTCGACCTCCTCGGGAGGGCGTTCGCGACGTTCAAGGCCTGCACCGACCGGCCGACGCTGGTCATCGTCGACAGCCACATCGGCTGGGGGTCGCCGCACAAGCACGACTCGAGCGCCGCGCACGGCGAGCCGCTCGGTGAGGACGAGATCCGCCTGACCAAGCAGGCGTACGGGTGGCCGGAGGACGCGAAGTTCCTCGTGCCCGACGCCGTACCCGACCACTTCCGCCGCGGCCTCGGCGTCCGTGGCCGAAAGCTCCGGGAGGCGTGGCACACGATGCTCGCCGGCTACCGGCGTGAGCACGCGGCGCTCGCCGACGAGGTCGACCGCATCCAGCGGCGCGATCTGCCCGAGGGGTGGGATCGGAGCCTCCCGGCGTTCGAGCCGAACGCGAAAGGTCTCGGCGGGCGCGATGCCTCTGCGAAGGTCCTGAATGTGCTTGCGCAAAACGTCCCGTGGCTCGTGGGCGGCTCGGCCGACCTCGCCCCGTCCACGAAGACCCGGCTCACGTTCGACGGGGCCGGCGATCTCGAGGCGACGAGCCCCGGCGGGCGCAACATGCACTTCGGCATCCGCGAGCACGCGATGGCGGCGGTCCTGAACGGCATGGCGCTCGCGAAGCTCCGCCCGTTCGGCTCGACGTTCTTCACCTTCAGCGACTACGCCAAGCCGGCGATCCGGCTCGCGGCGATCATCGAGCTGCCCGTGATCCACGTCTACACGCACGACTCGATCGGCGTCGGCGAGGACGGACCGACGCACCAGCCGGTCGAGCACCTGGCGTCGCTGCGGGCGATCCCCGGCCTCATCACGCTCCGGCCCGGCGACGCGAACGAGGTCGTCGAGGCGTGGAAGGTGATCATGCAGCTCCGCCACGAGCCGGTCGCGCTCGTCCTGTCCCGGCAGGCGATGCCGACGCTCGACCGCACGCGCTACGCGCCGGCCACCGGCGTCGCGCAGGGCGCGTACGTGCTCGCCGACCCGCCCCGCGGCGAGCCCGAGGTCATCCTGATCGGCACCGGGAGCGAGGTGTCGCTCTGCATGGCCGCCTACGAGGAGCTGACGGCGGAGGGCGTGCGGGCCCGCGTCGTCAGCATGCCGTCGTGGGAGCTCTTCGAGCGGCAGCCGGAGCCGTATCGCGAGAGCGTCCTCCCGCCGTCGATCACGGCGCGCGTCGCGGTGGAGCAGGCCTCGACGTTCGGCTGGGCGGCATACGTCGGATCGCTCGGCGAGGTGATCGGCATGAAGACGTTCGGCGCTTCGGCCCCGCTGAAGGCGCTCCAGACGAAGTTCGGATTCACACCGGAACGGGTCGTCGCCGCGGCGCGCGAGACGCTGGCGCGGGCGCGCGCACGACGCTGAGGAGTTTTTCATGACGAACGATGCGCTCCTCGCCCTCGACGCCTACTGGCGTGCCGCGAACTACCTCACCGTCGGGCAAATATACCTCAAGGAGAACGCGCTTCTCCGTGAGCCGCTGCGGCCCGAGCACGTGAAGCCCCGGCTCCTCGGCCACTGGGGAGCACGTGAAGCCCCGGCTCCTCGGCCACTGGGGCACGTCGCCCGGTCTCAGCCTGATCTACGTGCATCTGAACCGGCTCATCCGCGACGTCGACGCGAACGTCATCTACCTGGCCGGTCCGGGTCACGGGGGCCCGGCGCTCCTCGCGAATGCGTACCTCGAGGGCACCTACAGCGAGATCTATCCCGCGATCACGCGGGACGCCGACGGCCTGCAGCGGCTCTTCCGCCAGTTCTCGACGCCGGGCGGCGTGCCGAGCCACGTGAGCGTGCCGACGCCCGGCTCGATCCACGAGGGCGGCGAGCTCGGCTACGTCCTCGTGCACGCCTTCGGCGCCGTCTTCGACAATCCCGACCTCCTCGCGGTCGCCGTGATCGGAGACGGCGAGGCCGAGACAGGACCGCTCGAGGGCTCGTGGAAGGGCATCCACTTCCTCGACCCGGCGCGGGACGGCGCGGTGCTGCCGATCCTCCACCTGAACGGATACAAGATATCCGGCCCGACCGTCCTCGGTCGCGAGCGCGACGGGACGATACGGGACCTGCTCCGTGGTCACGGCTACGACCCGCACGTCGTCGCGGGTGACGATCCATTCAGCGTCCACACCGATCTCGCCGAGACGCTCGACCGCTGCTGGGCGCGGATCCGTGAGATCCAGGACGACGCCCGACGGCACCCGGGGCGGGGCCGGCTGCGGGGTCCGTGGCCGGCGATCGTCCTGCGCACGCCGAAGGGCTGGACGGGGCCGAAGGTCGTCGATGGCGAGCCGGTCGAGGGAACGTTCCGGGCGCATCAGGTGCCGCTCCCGAACGTGCGGCAGAACCCCGCCCATCTCGCGATGCTGGAGAGCTGGATGCGGAGCTACCGGCCCGAAGAGCTGTTCGACGACGGCGGCCGCCTCGTGCCGGCGCTCGCCGCGCTCGCGCCGACGGGCGACCGTCGCATGAGCGCCAACCCGCACGCGAACGGCGGGAAGCTGCTCGTCGACCTCGACCTGCCGGACTTCACGGCATACGCGCTCCCCGTGCGGCGGCCGGCGACCGAGCAGCACGAGTCGACGCGGCAGCTGGGAATGCTGCTGCGCGACGTGTTCCGGCGCAACGCGCGCCAACGGAACTTCCGCCTCTTCTGCCCCGACGAGACCAACTCGAACCGGCTCGGCGCCGTCTTCGAGGTCGAGAACCGGTGCTTCGGAGGGCCGGTCCTCGATAGCGACGACCACGTCGCCCACGACGGTCGCGTCATGGAGGTCCTGAGCGAGCACAGCTGCGAGGGATGGCTCGAGGGCTATCTCCTCACGGGACGACACGGTCTCTTCGCCACCTACGAGGCGTTCGCGATGATCTCGGCCTCGATGACGGTGCAGCACGCGAAGTGGCTCGAGGAGGGCATCAAGCTCGAGTGGCGCCGGCCGATCGCCTCGCTGAACGTTCTCCTGACCTCGACGTGCTGGCGGAACGACCACAACGGCTTCAGCCATCAGGGACCGGGCCTGATCGACACGATGCTCTCGAAGAAGGGAGCCGTCGCGCGCATCTACCTGCCGCCCGATGCCAATTGCCTCCTCTCCGTCGCCGACCACTGTCTCCGCAGCCGCAACTACGTGAACCTGATCGTCATCGACAAGCAGCCGCAGCTCCAGTGGCTCGACATCGAGGCGGCGCGGGCGCACTGTGCGCGCGGCGCCTCGGTGTGGTCGTGGGCCAGCAACGACGACGGCGGCGAGCCCGACGTCGTGCTCGCCGCAGCCGGCGATGTTCCGACCCTCGAGACCGTCGCGGCGGCGTGGCTCCTCCGCACGCACGCGCCCGAGATTCGCGTGCGAGTGGTCAACGTCGTCGACCTGATGACGCTCTTCCCGCCCGACGTGCATCCCCACGGGATCGATCCGCAGGCCTTCACCGATCTCTTCACCGCCGACCGGCCGGTCGTGTTCGCGTTCCACGGATACCAGCGCGCGATCCACGAGATCGTGCACGGCCGCCCCGCGACCGACCGCTTCCACGTTCGCGGCTTCAACGAGCAGGGCACGACGACGACCCCGTTCGACATGGTCGTCCTGAACGGCATGAGCCGTTACCACCTGTGCATCGAGGCCCTCCGGCGGGTGCGGGACGCGCGTGCGCCGAAGCTGGTCGAGGCCTGCCGGGACATGCTCGCGCGGCACCAGCGCTATGTGCGCGATCACTTCGAGGACATGCCCGAGGTGCGCGACTGGAAGTGGTCCGAGGTGTGAGCGTGCCGCCCCTTCGCATCCTCTGCCTCAACACCGGCTCGTCGTCGCTCAAGTTCGCTCTCTACGAGCTCGGGGAGCGGGAGGTGGCGCTCGCGACCGGCGCAGTCGAGAGGATCGGCGACCCCGGCGCTCGCCTCTCCTTGCGAAAAGGGGCCGACGCCGAGATCGAGCACACCGTCGACGTCCCCGACGGCCGGGCGGCGATCGAGACGGCCCTCGCCGCGCTCGACCCGCACGAGCTTCCCGCACCGGATGCCGTCGGACATCGCGTGGTCCACGGGGGCCCGCTGCACCGCGCGCCCGAGCCGGTGGACGCACGACTGCTCGAGGCGCTGAAGGCGCTCGTGCCGTTCGCTCCCCTGCACCTCCCGGCCGAGCTCGAGGCGATCGAAACCGTCGCGCGCCGGTTCCCCCACCTTCCGCAGGTGGTCTGCTTCGACACCGCATTTCACCGGGACATGCCCGAGGTCGCGCAGCGCCTCCCGCTTCCGCGCGCGCTGTGGGACGCCGGTATCCGGCGCTACGGCTTCCACGGTCTCTCCTACGAGTACGTCGTCCACGAGCTCGGCGCCGCGACTCGCGGCCGGGTCGTCATCGCGCATCTCGGCAGCGGCGCCAGCATGGCAGCCGTCCGCGACGGCCGGGCGGTCGAGACGACGATGGGGCTCACGCCGACGGGCGGCCTCATGATGGGAACGCGCCCCGGCGATCTCGATCCGGGCGTCCTGCTGCACCTGCTCGCGACGCGGCGGTACGACGTCGGTGAGCTGACCACGCTGATCGAGCGGCGGTCCGGACTCCTCGGGGTCTCGGGGCTGAGCGCCGACGTGCGAACGCTGCTCGCCGCGCGCGATCGCAACCCGGATGCGGCGCTGGCCGTCGCGATGTTCTGCTATCGGGCAAGATGCGAAGTAGGCGCGCTGGCGGCCGTCCTCGGCGGAATGGACAGCCTGGTCTTCACCGGGGGCATCGGTGAACACTCGGCGGTGATCCGTCGGGAGATCTGCCAGGGGCTCGAGCACCTCGGCGTGGCGCTCGACCCGCAAGCGAACGAGGCCGGCGCGCCGATCGTGAGTCCCCCGGGGACCGCGTGCGTCGTGCACGTCGTCAAGACGAACGAGGATCTGATGGTCGCCCGCCATACCCGAGACGTGCTGCAGGGTCGGGCGGCCGGCGCGGACGACAGGAGGCAGCAATGCAAGTCGGCATGATCGGGCTGGGTCGCATGGGAGCGAACATGGTGCGTCGTCTCATCCGCGGCGGGCACGCCTGCGTGGTGCACGACGTATCGACAGCCGCCGTGCAGGCGCTCGTGCGGGAGGGTGCGAGCGGCGCGACGGCTCTCGACGCCTTCGTCCAGCAGCTCGCGAAGCCACGGGTCGTCTGGCTCATGGTACCGGCGGGCGTCGTCGACGCGACGCTCGAGACGCTCGTCCCACGCCTCGAGCGCGGCGACATCGTCATCGACGGCGGGAACTCCTTCTACCGTGACGACATCGACCGCGCGGCCCGGCTCGCCGGCCGCGGGCTCCACTACGTGGACTGCGGCACGAGCGGCGGCGTGTTCGGTCTCGAGCGCGGCTACTGCCTCATGATCGGCGGCGAGCCGGACGTCGTGCGTCATCTGGACCCGCTCTTCGCGACGCTGGCGCCCGGCGCGGGGAACGTGCCGCGCACGCCCGGTCGCGAAGAGCGGCGTGGGACGGCGGAGGAGGGTTACCTGCACTGTGGCCCGAACGGCGCCGGCCACTTCGTGAAGATGGTCCATAACGGCATCGAGTACGGCCTCATGGCGGCCTACGCCGAGGGGCTCAACATCCTCCGCCACGCGGACGTGGGGAAGCGGGCGCGCGCCACGGATGCCGAGACGACTCCGCTCCGCGACCCGGTCTACTACCAGTACGACCTCGACCTCGCCGACATCGCCGAGGTGTGGCGCCGTGGCAGCGTCGTCGCCTCCTGGCTGCTCGACCTCACCGCCGCCGCGCTGGCGAGCGATCCGCGCCTCGAGCGCTTCACCGGCCGGGTCTCCGATTCCGGCGAGGGGCGATGGACGCTCGACGCCGCGATCGACGAGGGGGTGCCGGCGCACGTCCTCGCCGCCTCGCTCTTCGAACGCTTCAGCTCGCGCGGCGAGGCGGAGTTCCAGGACCGCCTGCTCTCCGCCATGCGGTTCGAGTTCGGCGGCCATGTCGAGAAGAAGCGATGACCGCCGCGCACTCGGACGCCCTCGTCTTCTTCGGCGCGACCGGCGACCTCGCCTACAAGAAGATCTTCCCCGCCTTGCAGGCGATGGCACGCCGCGGTCACCTCGACGTGCCCGTCATCGGTGTCGCGAAGTCGGGGTGGACCATCGATCAGATGCGGGCCCGCGCGCGCGACAGCGTGACCCGGCACGGCGGGCTCGACCCGGCGCCGTTCGCGCAGCTCGAATCACGGCTGCGCTACGTGGACGGCGACTACCGCGATCCCTCGACCTATGCGGCGCTTCGCACGGCGCTCGGCGACGCGCACCGACCGGCGCACTACCTGGCGATCCCGCCGAGCATGTTCCCGACCGTCGTCGAAGGGCTCGCGCGAGCGGGCTGCGCGCGCGATGCGCGCGTCATCGTCGAGAAGCCCTTCGGGCGGGATCTCGAGTCGGCGCGCGCGCTCAACGCCACGCTCCACGCGGCGTTCGACGAGGCGAACGTCTTCCGCATCGACCACTACCTCGGCAAGGGGCCCGTCCAGAACCTCGCCATCTTCCGCTTCGCCAACACCTTCCTCGAGCCGATCTGGAACCGCCACCACGTCGACAGCGTGCAGATCACGATGGCGGAGTCCTTCGGCGTCCAGGGTCGGGGGAAATTCTACGACGAGGCGGGCGCGATCCGGGACGTCGTGCAGAACCACCTGCTCCAGGTCGTGAGTCTCCTCGCCATGGAGCCGCCCCTCACGACCTATCACGAGTCGATCCGCGACGAGCAGGTGAAGGTCTTCCGGAGCATCCGGCCACTCGATCGGAAGGACCTCGTCCGCGGACAGTTCGCCGGCTACCGGCGCGAGCCGGGGGTCGCGCCCGATTCGAACGTCGAGACCTTCGCCGCCGTCCGTCTGCACGTCGACTCCTGGCGCTGGGACGGCGTCCCGTTCTTCATCCGGGCCGGCAAGTGTCTGCCGGTCACGGCGACGGAGGTGACCGTGACGCTGAAGGGGCCACCGTTGCGTCACACTCCGCCGGACGAGCGGAACACGCTCTCGTTCCGGCTGAGCCCCGACGTCTTCATCTCCCTCGGCGCACGCGCCAAGCGACCGGGCGAGCAGATGGCGTCCGAGCCGGTCGAGCTGAAGGTCGTGCACCATCCGACGGCCGACGACCTCGACGCCTACGAGCGCCTGCTCGTGGATGCGATGGCCGGCGATGCGATGCTCTTCGCGCGCGAGGACGGCGTCGAGACTGCGTGGTGCGTCGTCCAGCCGATCCTCGACGACCCGACGCCGGTTCGCGAGTACGCCCCCGGAACATGGGGGCCGGCCGAGGCCGACGCACTGACGACGGAAGTCGGCGGCTGGCACGCGCCGGCCGGCGGTGCGCCATGAAGATCCTGGTCGTCGACGTCGGCGGGACGCACGTGAAGATCCTCGCGACGGGGCAGCGCGAGCATCGCCACGTCGACTCCGGACCGGCGATGACGGCCCGGGGCATGGTGTCCGCCGTGAAGCGTCTGTCGGGCGACTGGTCCTACGACCACGTCACCATCGGCTATCCCGGACCGGTGCTCCACGGGCACGTGGTCGCGGAGCCGCACAACCTCGGCGGCGGCTGGGTCGGCTTCGACTTCCGACGCGCCTTCGGCCGGCCCGTGAAGCTCATCAACGACGCCGCGATGCAGGCCCTCGGCAGCTACCGACGCGGCCGCATGCTCTTCCTCGGCCTCGGGACCGGTCTCGGCTCGGCCCTGATCATCGACGGCCTGCTCGAGCCCATGGAGCTCGGACACCTTCCGTACAAGAAAGGGCACACGTTCGAGGATTACGTCGGCATCCGAGGGCTCGAGCGCCACGGCAAGAAGCGCTGGCGGACGTACGTGCTGGACGTGATCGCACGCCTCCGTGCAGCGCTCGAGCCGGACGAGATCGTGATCGGCGGTGGAAACGCGGCGAAGCTCGAGAAGCTTCCGCCGCGAACCCGGCTCGGCGACAACGAGAACGCCTTCCTCGGTGGCTTCCGCCTCTGGGACGACGGGCGGATGGCGAGGCATCGATGACGGACCCCGCCGTGGAGACCGCTGCCGCGTCGGCGCTCGAGCTGATCCGGGACGGGATGCGCGTCGGTCTCGGGACGGGGCACGGCGCCGGCGCGTTCGTCGCCCGGCTCGCCGAACGCGTACGGAGCGGCCTCCGTGTCGTCGGCGTTCCGACTTCCGAGGCGACGGCGGCCGAGGCGCGGAGCCTCGGCATCCCGCTCAGTGCGCTCGACGACGATGAGGACCTCGCGCTCACGGTCGACGGGGCCGACGAGGTCGCCGCGAACCTCGACCTCGTGAAGGGCTTCGGGGGCGCCCTCGTGCGCGAGCGGATCGTCGCGGCGGCGTCGCGCCGCCAGGTGATCCTGGTCGGGCACGACAAGCTCGTCGACCGGCTGGCGACGCGCGGCCGGATCCCGATCGAGGTCGTGCCGTTCGCCTGCGGGCTCGTCCTTCGCCGGGTCCGCGCGCTCGGGCTCGACCCGGTCGTCCGGCTCGCCGACGGCCGGCGGTTCATCTCCGACAACGGCAACCTGACGATCGACTGCGGCCTCGCCACGCCGCTCGCCGACGGGCGCGCGGCGCGCGTGCTGGAGGCCGACCTCCGCGCGATCCCCGGCGTCGTCGACACGGGCCTGTTTCTCGGCACCGCGGAGCGCGTCCTGGTCGGCTATCCGGACGGCCACGTGGACGTGCTGCAGGCGAGGAGGTGA
>WNGD01005045.1_pt1 | contig 19164 bp, 20 predicted proteins | sample 5400671 | NCBI WGS metagenome assembly WNGD01 (sample SAMN13153369, study PRJNA577476) | soil metagenome | isolation source: 40 cm soil or saprolite under grassland replicate 2 | place: USA:California | collected 2016-06-15
AATTGGCCCGCAGTGTAGCACACTTGCAGGTCACCGCTACCCCCGTTCACGGAGTCTTCCGCCCCGCGCGCTTCAAGGTAGAATGAAAGCCGTATGAGCTGCCATTCAGCGGAGCTTCGGAGGTACCCGCGGGCCCGAGCGTCGTGGCGCGTCGCCGTGGAGATGCCGGGCGGACGCACGGTCAACCGCGAGACCATCGATGTCGGTCCCCACGGCGTCAAGGTCAAGCTCGACGAGAGCGTGGGGGCGGGCAGCCGGGTCAGGCTGCGCTTTCAGCCGCCCGACCGGAAGCCGCTCGATGTCGAGTCCATCGTGTGGCGCAACGACAGCGACGGGCCCGTCTTCGTCTTCGTCAACATGCCGGACGAGGATTTCGAGCGCCTCAAGTCACTCGTCGACGAGCACCGCGGCTCCTGATGTCCGCGGGTGGCCGGGCCCGCTTCCCGCCCGAGCCTGTCACGGCCGCCATGACAGGATTCCTTGCGCTCTTCGGGCAGGCGGTCAGGCATCGTGACCCTGCGTGTCACTCTGGCGGCGGCGCCTGTCATAAATATGCGGTTGCGCGAGGGCAGAACCGCGGCCGCAAAGATTTCGCTCGCGAGTTGACAATTTTTCCGACTCTCGGGCCCGGGCGGCCGAGCGGCCTCGAACTTGCGCAAGCGCTCCCTGGATTTCGAGGGACCGGGAATCCTATCGGCTTCCCTCAGCGGGGACGCCGTTCTTGCCACCCACATACGCACACATATAATCGGGGTGACACTGTCCGACACATTCCGTTGACATACGAACGGCCATCGGGATGGCTCCTTCAAATCATCACGCCATCCTTGCGGTCCACTACTATCGGAGTGGCACTGGACTTGCTACCATTTCCGTAGCCATGCGCATCGATCAGCCATCGGGAATGGTCAGACACCTCCAAGTCCTCCGAGCCGTCACGGAGGCCGTGAGTCGATCGCTCGATCTCCACGAGGTTCTTCAGAAAGCGCTCGCCGCTCTCACGCACGTCACCGGTCACGAGATCGCGAGCCTGCATCTGATCTCTCCGGACGGTCAGAGCCTCTTGCTGCGCGGGGAGCGGGGCCTCTCCGACGAGCTCCGCCGCGTCAACCTCGAGCTGCCCATGGGCGACGGACTGATCGGCCGTGTCGCGCTGTCCGGGCGCGGGCGCCGGGTGGACGACGCGAGCCGCGAGACCGATCTCCTGCCCGCGGCGCGGACGGCCGTGAGCACGGACGGCATCCGCGGCTTCGTCTGCGTTCCCATCCGGGCGCGCCACCGCATCCTGGGCACACTCTCGCTCGGCCGCCAGACCGAGGACCGGTTCACCGACGAGGAAATGGCCCTGCTCGAGTGCGTGGCCGACCAGATCGGCCTCGCCCTCGACAATGCCCGCCTCTACAGCGAGATTCACCGCCAGCTCGACGACCTCCGCCGGGCCCAGAACGAAGTGGTCAAGGCCGAGCGCCTTTCCGCCGTCAATGGCCTGGCCGCCGGTGTGGCCCACGAGATCAACAACCCGCTGACCATCATCATGGCGCAGCTGCACCTCCTCGCCCAGTCGCCCATCGGGCTCGAGGTCGAGGAGGCCCTGGGGGTCATCGACACCGCGGCCAAGCGGGCCGCCTCCATCGTCCGTGACCTCATCCTCTTCGCCGAGCATCGCCCGCCCCGGCGCCAGCGCTGCCAGATCGCCGAGCAGGTCAAGCAGGTGCTCGCCTTCGAGCAGGCCCGGCTGGAGGCCGACGGCATCCGGGTGCGCACCGACATCGAGCCGGCGCCCGAAATCTGGGCGGACGCCAATCACGTGCAGGAGGTTCTGCTGCACGTGGTGCAGAACGCCCAGCACGCGATGAAGGCCGCGCATGGCCGCGGGGTGCTGACGATCCGCGTGCGGCCCACCGTGGCGGGGCTCCGCATCACCGTCGCCGACGACGGGCCGGGCATCCCCCCCGAGCACCTGCCCCGTATCTTCAATCCCTTCTTCACCACCAAGCAGCCTGGCGAAGGGCGTGGCCTCGGGCTGTCCGTGTCCCACAGCATCGTGGGAGAGCACGGGGGTCGACTCTGGGCGGAAAACCTGGCGGGGGGAGGGGCGATGTTCACCATCGACCTGCCCATCGGCGAGCCCGAGCCCGCTCCCGAGGCCATCGACTCTCGCACGCGTCTGTAGTCCCCCGCTCCACGACCCGCGCGCCGCGCACGCCCCTCGACAAGGCCGTGATTCGGGGAGTAGTCTGTCCCTCTGATTTGAAATCTCTCACTCCCCGGAGGCCCCGATGAGTTCCGTCAAAGACGCCATTGCGCAGGCCGTGGACCGCCTCGCCGACGAGCTGGAGGCCCTTTCCAAGCAGATCCACGCGAATCCCGAGCTGGGATACCAGGAAGTCAAGGCCTGCGCGTGGCTCTCGGAGTTCCTGGGCAAGCAGGGCTTCAAGGTCGAGCAGGGCGTGGGCGGGGTCGACACCGCCTTCCGCGCCACCATCGAGACGGGCGAGGGGCCGACGGTAGCCATCCTGTGCGAGTACGACGCGCTTCCGGGCATCGGCCATGCCTGCGGCCACAATGTCATCGCCACCTCGGGGGCGGGCGCGGGCGCCGCCCTCGCCGCCATCAGGAATCAGCTCCCCAAGGGGCGCGTCCACGTGATCGGCACGCCCGCCGAAGAGGGCGGCGGCGGGAAGATCAAGCTCATCAAGGCGGGGCTCTTCAAGGACGTGGACGCGGCCATGATGATCCACGGCTTCGACCGCACGCTTCTGCACCAGGACCTCCTCGGCATCGCCCGCGCCACCTTCGAGTTCACAGGCAAGGCCTCCCACGCCTCGGCCGATCCGTGGGAGGGCGTCAACGCCCTGGACGCCTGCGTGCAGACCTACAATGCCGTGGCCATGCTCCGCCAGCAGGTACGCCCCGATTGCCGCATCCACGGCATCATCACGAGCGGCGGCGCGGCCGCGAACATCATCCCCGAATCGGCGTCGGCCATCTTCTACGTGCGCGCGCCGGCCATCGACACCATGTGGGATCTCTATCGCCGCGTGGTCGCCTGCGCCGAGGGCGCCGCCAAGGCAGCGGGATGCGGCCTCACGGTCACCCCGCACGAGAGCATCTACGAGCCGATGAAGTCGAGCCGCGTGTTGTTGGATCTCTTCGCGGCCAACATGATCTCCACCGGTCTCAAGGAAGGCGCGCCCATCCCCGACCGCAAGGGCTCGTCGGACGTGGGCAACGTCAGTCAGGTCCTGCCGACCATCCAGCCCATGATCGGGATCGCTCCCGAGGGCATGGCCATCCACACGCGCGACTTCGCCGAGGCCGCCGTGAAGCCGCTCGCGCGGCAAGGCATGGTCGCGGCCGCCAAGACCATGGCCATGACGACCTATGACCTGCTGGCCGACCCCGGGCGCGTGAAGGCCGCCAGGGAGGAGTTCGCCCATGGCCGCTGACCCGCTCGACGAGGCCAAGACCAAGGTCGCGGACGCCGTCGATCGCCTGGCCGACGAGCTGGAAAAGCTCTCGCTTCAGATCCACGCCAATCCCGAGCTGTGCTTCAAGGAGGAAAAGGCCTCGGCGTGGCTCACGGGCTTCCTCGAGAAGCAGGGGGCGCGGATCGAGCGGGGTGTGGGCGGCCTGCCCACGGCCTTCCGGGCGACCGTCGAGGGCACGGGCCCCGGGCCCACGGTGGCCATCATGGCGGAGTACGATGCCCTGCCGAACATCGGGCATGCCTGTGGCCACAACGTCATCGCCACCGCCGGCACGGGCGCGGGCGCGGCCATCGCGGCGGCGCTGGGCAAGGTTCCCTTCGCGGGTCGCGTGCAGGTGATCGGCACGCCCGCGGAGGAAGGGGGCGCGGGCAAGGTCAAGCTCATGGAGGCGGGCGTCTTCAAGGGCGTGGACGCGGCCATGATGATCCACGGCCGTTGCGGGACACAAGTCTGGCGGCCGAGCCTCGGCATCGTCAAGGTCAAGTGCGACTTCTTCGGAAAAGCCTCGCACGCTTCGTCCTGGCCGTGGCGCGGGGTCAATGCCCTCAACGCCATGATCCAGCTCTTCGTCTCGCTCGACCAGATGCGCCAGCAGATCAAGCCCGACGCGCGCGTGCACGGCATCATCACCAAGGGCGGCGACCAGGCCAACATCATCCCGGAGCACACGGCCTCGGAGTTCTACCTGGCTTCGAAGGCTGTGCCCAGGGCGCGGCCACGGCCACGGGCTGCACGGTGAAGGTGACCGCGGACCCGATCATCCATGATCCGCTCAAGCCCAACTTCGCCATGGCCGCCCTCTTCGGCCAGAACCTCGAGCGGATCGATTTTCCCGTCGATCCCGACGACGGCGAGGCGGGGTATGGCTCGACGGATTGTGGAAACGTCAGCCAGGCCCTCCCGACGATCCACCCGTACATCCGCATCTCGCCGGATGGCATCCCGGGACACTCCCGCGAGTTCGCCGAATGGGCCAAGTCACCGCTGGCGCGCACGGGCATGGTCGCCGGCGCCAAGGCCCTCGCCCTGACGGCACTCGATCTGCTCGCCCGGCCCGACGAGCTCAAGCGGGCGAAGGAGGAATTCGAGCGCGGCGTGGGCGGCTAGGAGCCGCGGATGCCCTTGAGGACCTTCTTGGCCTGATTCAAGTGGTCGAGGACGTGGAGGCGGAAGACGATGGCGTACGCCTTCCAGTCCAGCTCCTCGATCCAGTGCAGCGGCTGCTCGCGGCCATCGGGCTCCATGACATTGATGACCATGACCACGGGCGCTCGGGCATCGGTGGGCCGGTCGGGCGCCGCCGCGAGAGCCTCCACCGCTTCCGCCTGAATTCGCTTCAGGTCGTTGAGCAGGTCGGGCCACGGCCGGCTCATGGGATCGCGCGACTGCAGCGAGGCCGGAATCGGTCCGTCGGATGGGCGCCGCCCGACGAGGAGCTCGCGCAGCTCCGCGATGCTGGGCCGGTGCGTCTCGACGACATGATCCGCCACCTCCTGGATCGTCCACTCGTCTGGCGCGCTCCTGGATCTGGGCGGCGCTTCGCCGGCTGCCCTGCTGCTCCAGGTACTCCTTGGCCTTGACCTGCTCGGGACGAAGGGTCACGGTTGGACCCGCCGCCGCTCCGAGGCGCGCTCGGCGTCGAGACGCCCGTGCTCGGCGTCGGAGAGATCGGCAAAGCGCATGGCGGCGGCGACGGCATGGTGGCCCGCCTGCTCGTCGATCAGGCGGTACATGGCCTGACAGATGCGTCGATAGGCGGGATGGCCCTGCGGTGCCGTCCTGAGCTCGATCATGTGCATGGCCTCGCGGGCATTGAGCTCCATGTAGAAGCGCACGCGATAGGCCATGGCGACGGCATAGGGCGCCACCGCAGCCTGCCCCATACCCTCCAGCCCCTCGTAGAGCCTGGCCGAGGCGTCCATGACCCGGGTCCAGTCGGCAAGGGCGCCCGCCTCCTCGATCTCCGGGCCCACCACCCAGCCGTGGCGCACGGAGAGCGGCTGCCACTCGAGGGTGAGCAGCCGGTGCCGCTGCAGGTCACGGAAGGCACCGTAGTCGCCGAGCACATCGAAGCGGTAGGCCGTCCGCTCGAAGGCGCGCCCGGGCTTGTGGCGGCGATTCTCGCGCGCGCCGCCATAGGACTCGAGGACTCGGCGCCGCTCCTCGGGGCCGAGCTTGCGCGCGAGGAGAAGGAGCTGGTCGTCGGGGAGCGACGCGGAGGCGTACAGCGCGGCCGCCACGATCTTGACCTCTCCGTCCGGGTCGAAGTCCGTCAGGGTTACCTCGCCGCGCGGTTCCGTCTCCACGCCGGTCAGGAGGCGCGCGGCCACCGCCGCCGTCCCCGCGCGCGTCTCGGCCAGGTAACGGCTCCAGAGGGTGCCGCGATCCGGCCGATCCACGCGAGTGAGAAAGGCGGGAATGACCTTGCGCAGCTCGGTGAGTAGGAGGGCAGCGTGCTCGCGGACCTCCTGGAGCGGGTGCGCGCGCATCCTCAAGAGGAGCGCCTCGTACCCTTGGCCGGTGCCGAAGATGCCGACATTGGAGCGCGTGGCGGCGGGCAGGAGCCCGCGCAGGCTGTCGAGGGCCTTGGCGCGAATGGTCGAGCGCCAGACGACGTCGTTATCGCCCGCGGGCCTGGACAGCCGGGCCTCCCAGAACGCGCGCATGGGATCGATCCAGCGCGCGTAGGTCTCGAAGGCCTGGTCGAGGGTCTCCACGTAGCGCGCGCGGAGGGGATGCCCGTCGAGCTCCGCGGGGACGTGATACTTCCAGTGACCGCCCGGGCGGTCCGTGTACGGAACGTAGCGCGTGGACTGCTCGAGATAGGCCATGAGCCGTCGTCGCCGTACTCCGAGAGCATGCGCTCGTAGAGCTGTTCGGCGCGCGCGGTCCCCACGGGACGGGCGCCGCCGCCCGCCTCGAGACGGTCGCCCATGAACTCGTCGAGGAAAAGGCGGCGGAGCGACTTGGCGGAGCGGGAGTAGCGGGCGAAGAGGGCGCCCTTGACCACTTCGGGCAGGTTGACGAGGGCGAAGACGGGCCCGTCCAGATTGGTGAAATAGGGCTCGAGGGCCGCCCGTTCCGCGGCGGAGAATGTCTCCACGGGATTATCCTAGCATGCGCAGACCCTCGAACAGGGCCGAGCCGGCGGGAACCTGCTGCCGAGGGCGCCACCATTTTTCTCACTCGGAGGTCGGTCATCCCGGTCCGCGGGTGGGCCTCTTCGCGCAAGCGCTCATCGGGGCAGATGGGCCCTTTTCAGCCGCCTGCGTTGACCGCTTTCGATGGCGCGTGTGATAATCCCGCCATGCGCCCGCCACGCATGGTGACGCTCCTTGCCGTCGTCCCCCTGGCGGTCGGGTGCTTCGCGGTATCGTTCGGCCGCGAGTTCCCTTCTCCCGAGACGCGCACGATCACCATCGGCCGGACGGACAAGGTGACGCTCCAGCGCGTGTTCGGCGAGCCCTATCAGGTGGGCCTCGACAGCGGCGACCCGACGTGGCGCTGGTTCTTCGGCCGGCGCGCCTCCGGCACCGAGGTGACCAAGGACCTCTCCGTTCGCTTCGGCGCCGACGGCACCGTCAAGTCCTACTCGTTCACCTCGAACTTTCCCGAGGACATGAAGCGCCTCCGGTAAGAAGGAGCCCCCATGCCCAACATCACCGTGCAGTGGTACGCCGGCCGCACCGACGAGCAGAAGCGCGAGATCACCGCCGCCATCACCGAGGCCATGGTCAAGATCGGCAAGACCACCGCCGATCAGGTGCACATCGTCTTCCAGGACATCGAGAAGTCGAACTGGGGGGTGAATGGAAAGCTAGCGAGCGACAAGTAGCTCGATGGGCAAGCTGAAGGTCGGGTTCATCCCCATCGAGGGCGGCCACTTCTACAAGGACGCCCTCGAAGAGGTCGTGCGCGCCGAGGACCTCGGCTTCGACTCCGTGTGGATGGAGGAGCACCACTCCGTCGTCAACCACTACTGGCCCTCGCCGCTGCCCGTGCTCGCGGGCTTTGCCACCCGCACCTCGCGCGTGCTCCTGGGCACCGACATCCTCGTGGCGCCGTTCTACCACCCCGTGCGGCTCGCCGAAGACGCGGCCATGATCGACGTCATGTCCGCGGGCCGGTTCGTGCTGGGCGCGGCCATCGGCTACAAGCCGGACGAGTTCGCCCTCTACGGCGCCGAGCTCGAGAAGCGCGGGGCCCGCTTCGAGGAGCAGCTGGCCATCATCAAGGGGCTGTGGACCCAGGAGTCCCTCGCCTTCAAGGGCCGGTACTACCAGGTGGAGGGCGCGCTCGAGCCCAAGCCCGTGGCCAAGCCTCACCCGCCGATCTGGATCGGCGGCTGGGGCGATCTCACGCTCAAGCGCGCGGCCACCCTCGCCGACAACTGGATCCCCGGGCCGACGGCGGACCTGCCGCGGCTTCTCAAGGGCAAGAAGCAATTCCTCGCGGAGCGGGCAGCGGCCGGGCGCATCGCGCCCATCACCGACTGGCCGCTCACGCGCGACGTCATCATCGCGGAGACCGACAAGGAAGCGCGCGCGCTGGCCGAGAAGCACATCATGGTCTCCTACCGCAGGGAGTACGCGGGCGGGTGGAAGCACCCCTTCATCGACGCGTCGATCGCCACGGACCTCGACGGCCTCATGAAGCAGCGGTTCCTCATCGGCGGGCCGGACCAGGTGCGGAAGGCCCTCGAGCCGTTCGTGAGCGAGTACGGCCTCACGCACCTCATCTGCCGCCTCTTCTTCCCCGGCATGGCGCACCGCCACATCATGCGCGAGCTCGAGCTCATCACCAAAGAGGTCATCCCAGCATTCCTGTAAGGCTCTCGCTCAAGTCCGCCTCGTTCCACATCCGGAACCTCGAGACGAGGCTGCCCTTCCGGTACGGCCTCGTCACGCTCACGCGCTTTCCCCTGCTCCACGTGGGCGTGGAAGTCGAGGCAGCCGACGGCCGGCAGGCCAAGGGCTACGCCGCCGACAATCTCCTGCCGAAGTGGTTCGACAAGGATCCCGCCCGGACCTTCCGCGAGAACGTGCGGGACCAGCTCGTGGCCATCCGCATCGCCCATCAGGCCTTCGGGGAGGCGGCCAAGGTCCCCCGGTCCATCTTCCAGATCTGGCTGGATGCCTTTGCCGAATGCCGGCGCAAGGGTCCCGGACGGAACCTCAACGCCCTCACCATCGCCTTCGGCTCGTCCTTCTTCGAGCGCGCTCTCGCCGACGCCGCGGCCCGGCTCGCGGGGGCGGACGCCGTCGCCCTCCTCCGCCACGACCTCCTGGAGATCCGGCCCGGGGCCATCCATCGCGAGCTCGAGCAGGAAGACCTCGTGCGCTGGACCCGCGAGACGGCGCCCACCACCCTGGCCGTGCGCCACACCGTCGGCCTCCTCGATCCCATCTCGGCCGCCGACGTGCCCGCCGACGGCTGGATCGGCGACGGGCTGCCCCAGACGCTCGAAGAGTGCATCACCACGTACGGGCTCCGGTACTTCAAGATCAAGGTGGGCGGCCGCCACGAGGAGGACGTGGCGCGCCTGATCTCGATCGCGGCCACCCTCGACCGGCTGATCTCGGAGCCTTACGTGGTCACCCTGGACGGCAACGAGCAGTACAAGACGCTCGCCGACTTCCGCCGGCTGATCGAGACTCTGGGGAAGACCTCCGGGCTGTCGCGCCTCCGCAAGGCCATCGCCTTCGCCGAGCAGCCCCTGGAGCGCTCCGTCGCTCTCGACCCTGCCGCCCTCGAGGGCCTTCCCAAGCTCGGCGTGCCCCTCATCATCGATGAGAGCGACGCCGAGGTGGAATCGTTCAAGCTGGCCGTGTCGCTCGGCTACCGCGGCGTCAGCAGCAAGAACTGCAAGGGCATCTTCAAGTCGTTCCTGAACCGCACGCTGATCGAGCGGTTGAACCGGCGACGCAAGCCCGAGGCCGCCCTCTTCATGAGCGCGGAGGACCTGACCAACCTGGCCATGGTACCGCTCCAGCAGGACCTGGCGACCGTGCGCGCCCTCGGCATCACGCATGTCGAGCGCAATGGCCATCACTACGTCAGGGGCCTCGCCCACTGCTCGCGGCGCGAGCGGTACCAGGCCACGCGTCTCCATCGCGATCTCTACCGGGGCGGCGAGGCCGAGGCGCGCCTGCGCGTCGAGGGTGGCGTGCTCCACGTCAGCTCGCTCGGCACCCCCGGCTATGGAGGGGCCTTCGAGCCCGATCTGCCCTCCATGGTGCCGCTCGAGAAGTGGAGCTTCGACTCGCTGGAGGCAGAGTCCTGATCGCCTACCGCCTCAATCGCTCCTTCGCCTGGAACGCAGCCCATCCCCCCCGGCTGCCGCCGAGACCGCGCCAGGTGCCTCCCGCCACCGTCAACCTCTTCGATCGGACGCTCGAGGGCCCCGTGGGAATCGCCGCCGGCCCGTTGCCGAATGCGAAGTGGATTGCCGCCTATGCCCGACTCGGCTACGGCCTTCTGACCTACTCGACGGTGCGGAGCCGGGAGTACCCGGCCTCCCGGGCGCCCAATCTCGCCTTCTGTCGTCTCGGCGATCCGACGACGATCGAGCCCACCCCGCGGCGCCTCGATCCCGCCGCCGTCACCTTGGCCTACTCCTTCGGCCTACCCTCCGCCACGCCGGACGTCTGGCGGGCGGACGTCAAGCGCGCGCGCGCCGCCCTCGGGCCAAAGCAGCTTCTCGTCGTCAGCGTGGTCGGCACGCCCGCGCCGGATGGCGATGGCGAGCAGCTCGCCGCCGACTATGCCGCGTGCGCGCGGTGGGCGGCCGAGGCCGGCGCCGACGTCGTCGAGGTGCACCTCTCCGCCCCCGACACGGCGGCGGAGCGCGCGCAGATGGTCTACGAGGACGTGGCCCTGTCGACCCACATCGTGCAGCGGGTGCGGCGCGCCGTCGGCCTCAAGCCGGTCGTGGCCAAGGTCGGGGCGGCGAGGAGCCCGCGGGCCTTGCACGACCTCGCCACGGCCACGGCTCGCTGGCTCGACGGATTCACACTTATCAATGGTCTGCAGCGACGCCTCGTGAACCCCGACGGCGCGCCCGCCCTCACGGGTCCCGGGCGCGAGCTGGCCGGGGTGTCCGGCGCCGCGGTCTGGGAGCACGGTCGCGTGCAGGTCGCCGAGCTCTGCGCGTGGCGCAAAGCGGGGGCGTGGGACCGAGTGGTCTTCGCGGTGGGCGGCATCACGACCGTCGAGCGCGCGCGCGCGAGCCTCGAATCCGGCGCCAACGCCGCCCTCGTGGCCACGGCGGCGCTCGCGGACCCGCTGCTCGCCGCCCGCTTCCGCGGCGCCCGGGTCGCGGCCGAGGTCGCGCGGCGCCCGCGTCGCTAGCGGATCCTTCGTGGAGGCGAGTCCTCCACCTTGAGCTCGTCCTTCTCCTCGAGGGCGATCCCGACCGCGGCGAGCTCGCTCTTCTTCTTCTCGCTTATGCGCGCGGCGGCGCGTCGGAGAAGCTCTTCTCGGCTTGGTGGTCTGAATGCCGCGTCACTCTCCTGGACCCTGCGCCCGCACCGTCCGAGAAGATCCGTGAGCTCGGCGATTCCATCAGGACCATTGCTCGTCCGGACGGCATCCCAGCTCCTGAGCTTGTCGGCCCCCGCCCCCGTCTTGCGGATCTGTCTCGTCGAGTCCTGGAGGCCGATCAGGCTGCCCGCGAGATCGAGGGCGTCGTCCAGCCAGGCGTCGTAGCCCGCCCGCGCCGTCGGACAATCACGCCGCGAGAACCGCTGCGCCGCGTCCTTGAGATCCCTGAGTCGCTCGGTGGCCTTTTCGACCTTCTGGTCGGCCGGCCACTGCGATGGATCGTCCTGGGCCGCGGTCTCGGCGAGGGGCCACACCGCGGCAGAGCCAAGCGAGAGGAAGATCTGGACGGCGGCCAGCCCGATGGAGAGCCTGGGGAGAGCGCGACGCATCACGAGGCACCTTTCTCGCGCGGCGGTGCTGGAGCCGTCCGCGTGACAATTGTTCCGATCATTTGTACCGTACGGGCGCCCCGGGACGGTGTCAAGATTTCGCGGCTCTCGACCTCGCGAGACGATCGCCGGTCCGGCGCCTGTGCTAGGCTCGCCGCATGCGCTGGCTCGTCGTGCTGCCCTTCGAGCGTCCGGAGCACATGGGAGTGGACTTTCGGGACGAGCTCGTGGCCATGGGTCACGAGGTCCGTACCTTCGCCTACCGGCGCAACAACCCCCTCTACAAGAACCGCGGCACCAAGGCCGCCTATCAGCTCTGGATCCTCCGACGGCTCGAACGAATCTGCCTCGAGTGGGAGCCGGCGCTGGTGCTCGTCATCAAGGGCGGGCCCATCACACCCGGGCTGATCCGTCGGGTCAAGCGGAGCCGGGACGTGCTCTTCCTCAACTTTTTCCCCGACAATCCCCTGTGGATGATGCCCTTCGACGCCATCGAGGCCTATGACGTCTTCTTCACCAAGGAGCGCTACGCGCTCGACTCGCTCGAGCACGTGGGGCTGCGCAACCTCCACTATCTGCCCATGTACTGCGTGCCCGCCATGCATCACCCGGTGACGCTCACGGCGGAAGAGCAGCTCCTCTACTCGAGGCCGATCAGCTTCGTGGGCAGCCGCTATCCCTACCGCGAGCGACTCATCAAGGAGCTTCTCGCCTTCCCCATCAAGCTCTGGGGGGCGGGCTGGGCGCGGACGGAATCCCTGGAGATCCGGGCCCTCGTGGCCGGCGGACCTGTGTGGGGGCGCGCCAAGCTCGCCATCTACTCCGGCTCGACGCTGTCGCTGAACCATCACCATCCCATGAACGACATCGTGGGCGTCAACACGCGCGCCTTCGAGCTGGCGGCGAGCGGCGCCTGCCAGGTCGTGGATCTCAAGGGCGAGCTGCCGGGGCTCTTCGCCCCCGGGGAGGAGGTCGTGGCCTACCGCGATCTCGACGATCTCAAGGATCAGCTCGGCTACTACCTCGCCCATCCCGACGAGGCGCGCGCCATCGGCGGCAACGCCATGAAGCGCGCGCTCCAGGAGCATACCCTCCGCCACCGGATCGAGGAGATCCTCACCGTCGTCGAGGAGCGCTTCGGAAAGAGATGACGTGCGAGCCGAGGCATGGCCGAGCTGCCGTAGGCACGAGCATGTGGCCGTGCGAGGTGAGCGCCGTCGGCGTGAGCCGAGAGCTGAGTAGAATGCGAGTTTCCAAATGAGTCGAGTTGTCCGATGAAGCAGACGGATTCCCTCGCGACGAGCCTGCACTGCATCGAGTGCGGCGGCGCCTCTCCCCTCGGCTATACGCTTCAGTGCCCGACCTGCGGCGGTCTCCTCGAGCTCCTCTACGACGAGCCGCGCCTCCGGAAGCTGGGAACGGGCGCCTTCACCGGCACGGGGCTCTGGCGCTACGCGCCCGTGCTGCCCATCGCGGATCCCGCGCATCGCGTCTCCCTCGGCGAGGGAGCGACGCCGCTCCTCGATTGCCCGCGTCTGGCCCGAGAGCTCGGCGTCCAGCGCCTCGTGGTCAAGTTCGAGGGCGCGAACCCCACGGGCACGGTCAAGGACCGCAGCTCGGCCACGGGCGTGAGCGCCGCCCTCCAGTTCGGCTTCGCCGTCACCTCGGTGGTCAGCTCCGGCAACGCCGGATCGTCCATCGCCGCCTACTCGGCGCGGGCCAGGCTGCGCTCACTCATCTTCTGCTACGAGCGGGCCTCGGCGCCCAAGATGCTCCACATGGCCGCCACCGCCACGGACCTCGTCATCTACAAGGGCGTGTACGACGACCTCATCACGCTGTGGGACCGGCTCGCGGAGGAAGGGCTCTTCTTCGACTGCGGCGCCTCGCGCAATCCGTACAAGCACGAGGGCAAGAAGACCATCGCCTACGAGATCGCGGAGGGACTGGGCTGGCGCGCGCCCGATCTCGTGGTGGCGCCCGTGGCCGTGGGGGAAACCTTCATCGCCGCCTCTCGTGGGTTCGCCGAGATGGAGCGCCTGGGCCTCATCGCCAGGCGGCCGATCATGGCCGCCGCCCAGGCGGCACGCGCGAACGCCGTGGTGCGGGCCTGGCGGGACAAGGCCGCCATCACGCCGCTCAAGATCGGCTACACGGTGGCCGAGGGACTCGCCGCGGGCGACCCCGGGCGCAAGGGCGACTGGGTCCTGCGCATCCTGCGGGAGACGGGCGGCGTGGCGGGCCAGGCGGAGGACGAGGAGATCCTGGCCGCCCAGTCCCTGCTCGCGCGCACCGAGGGAATATGGGCGGGGCCGACCGGGGTGGCCGCGCTGGCCGTCCTGAAAAATCTCCTTCACGAGAAGGAGGTCGACCCCGCCGCCACCATCTGCGTCATCCTGAGCGAGACCGGTCTCAAGACGGAGGCCGCGCCCCCCAGCCGTCCTGCCATCGCCTTCGACGAAGCTTCACTGAGGAGCCTCGTGCGGGAAAAGGTGCGGGGGAGCTAGTCGAGGGCGCGCGTCATTCCCAGGCGACGCGCGGTGAGCTCGGCCATGCGCGGATCGCGCTCGACCCCTATCCACTCGCGCCCCAGGCCCAGAGCCACGCGACCCACGGTTCCCGCGCCGCAAAACGGATCGAGCACAGGTCCACGGCGACGGCTCTGGAGAATGAGCGCGCGCAGCACCGGCTCGGGCGTGGCATCCCAGATGCTGGCCGGATGCGTCCTCGGCAGGGGCAGCATCCAGCACAGGGTGGCGGCGGTCGGGCGCACGCGACGTCCGGCCCGGGCGAAGCGCAGAAGGTAGTTGATCCGGTTGTCCCACCGCTCGCGCGAGCCCGTCTCGGCCCAGATGCCCTTGGACTGAAGGCGCCAGCCTGTGCGCCTGAGCCAGCCCGCGATGAGGCTATCGAACCCTACCCATTCCCGTCCGTTGTGGCGATCGCCCAAGACAAGCCAGAGGTCTCCATCGGGGACAAGCACGCGCCGCCACTCGCGCCCGAACCCGACCGCGAGCTGTCGCGCATAGTGCTCGGCCGCCGGGCGTCCGCGATTGCTGACCCAGTAGGGCGGCGAGGTCAGGATGATGCCGACGCTGGCGGACGGGATCTGCCCCAGATCGCGACTGTCCGCCTGGAAGAGCTGCGCCCGCCCGTCCGGACGGGCCCAGGCCCGCTTCGCCGCGCTCGTCACAGCGTGTAGGGCACGAGCTCGCGCGCGACCTCGATCTCGCCGGAGAAGTGCTGGCGCGCCTCTTCGACGAGCGCCTCGAGCTCGCCGTGATGCCCGGCATCGATGTGGGCGAGGAGGAGTCGGCGCACCCCCGCGCGCGCCGCGACCTCTCCGGCCTGCGCGGCCGTGGAGTGGGCCCCGAAGCGCTGCGCGCGCCGCTCCGAGAAGGTCGCCTCGTGGATGAGGGTGTCCGCGTCGCGGGCGAGCGTCTCGACGGCGACGCAGGGCTCGGTGTCGGAGGAGTAGACCACAGCCACACCGGAGGCCGGCGACTGGAAGCGCACGGCGAGATTCGGCATGTTCCCGTGCGCGTTGGGTGAGGTCGTGACGGTGAGGGCGCCCGCTGCGTCGAGGCGGAAACCCTCCTGCGGCGGCACCGGCTCCCAGAGCAAGGGAAACATCCCGGGCCGCTCCAGGAGCTGGAAAACACCGAGCAGCGAGCGGAGCGCAGCTTCGTGCTCTTCCCGGCACGCGATCCGGAGGGGCGCCTTCCGGCCCGTGAGGAACAGGGTCTGGATCAGCGAGGGCAGGCCGTAGGCATGGTCGGGATGGATGTGGGTCACGATGACACGCCCGAGGGAGACCGGATCGACGCCCGCCCGCATGAGCTTCTGAGCCGGGCTGCCCCCGCAGTCCACGAGCACGGGCGGGGCGCCGCTCTCCTCGAACACGATGGATGTGGTGTCGCGGTCAGGTCCCGGCACGGCGCCCGACGTGCCGAGGAAGACGAAGCGCACGGGGAGATCAGGCCGACGCGTGGGCTCGGCGGAGCAGGAGCGGAACGCCGACCACGGCCAGCCCGACCCCGACGAGGCTCGCCAGCTGGGCCACGCGTAGCGGCCCCAGCATCAGGGCGTCGGTGCGCAAGGCCTCGGTCAGGAAGCGGCCGACGGAGTACAGGCCGAGATACGTCAGGAAGAGCGCGCCGGGGGCCCGCTCCAGACGCTTCCGGAATACGGCGACGAGCACGATGAAGACGAGAAAATCCCAGACTGATTCGTAGAGAAACGTCGGATGAAAGAATTCCTCCTGCGCGAACTGGAGCGGGCGATGAGGCGGCGAGATGTAGAGCTTCCAGGGCAGATCCGTCGGCGTGCCGAACGCCTCCTCGTTGAAGAAATTGCCCCAGCGTCCCACGGCCTGCCCCAGAGCAAGGCTCGGCGCCGCGATGTCCATGTAGGTGATGGCGGGCAGCCCCTTCCACAGGGCATACCCGCCGCCCACGAGCAGGCCCCCGAGGACACCGCCGTGTATGGCGAGCCCGCCCTCCCAGACCGCGAGGATCTTGGAGGGAAAGCGGCTGTAATAGTCGAGGTTGAAGGCGACGTAGTAGAGGCGCGCGCCGACGAGGCCGCCGATGAGGGCCAGCTCCGATGCCTTGAGCAGGTTGTCGGGGTCGAGGCCGCGCCGCTGGGCCTCGTGGTGGGCGAGCCAGAGCCCGAGCGCCATCGCGCCCGCCATGAGAATGCCGTACCAGCGGAAGGTCAGGGGGCCGAGCTGGAAGGCAATGGCCCCCGGAGAGTGGAACATACGGGCCTGGTTATACGGCCGGGGACCGATGCTGTCAAATAAATCGCGGCTTTGTCGGCAAATTCGTTGACACCCTCGGAAGGGCTCCGGTATCATCAAAGAGCGTCTACGCCTCACTCACAGTCCACAAAAGGAGTCCCGATTGCCAGGTACCGCGGGCCTGTCCACGAGCGTCCTCGACCCGATCCTGTCGGCCGGTCCCCTCGCGCGCTTCGTTCTCGGAGTCCTGCTCTTCTTCTCGGTCATCTGCTGGGCGCTCATCGTCGAGAAATTCTGGGAGTTCCGGGCCATCAAGCGCGAGTCGCGGGCCTTCACAAAGGCCTTTCGCGAGAGCCGTCGCTTCTCCCTGCTCTACACCGCGGCCAAGCGGTTTCGGTGGAGCCCGGTAGCCTCGCTCTACACGGCGGCCGGCCACGAACTGGCCAGCGTGTACGGTGGCGTGGAGGCGGTCGATGCGGTGCTCGATGAGGGCGAGGGACTACCGCGGGAGACGCTGGATGCCGCCCATCGGGCGATGCGACGGGCGAGCGAGGCGGAAGTGGGACGGATGGAGCGCTATCTGCCTTTCCTCGCCACCACGGCGAGCGCCGCGCCCTTCATCGGTCTCTTCGGCACGGTCGTCGGCATCATGAACGCCTTTCACAACATCGGCCAGCAGGGCTCCGCCAACCTCGCCGTGGTCGCCCCCGGCATCTCCGAGGCCTTGATCGCCACCGCGGCGGGCCTCGGCGCGGCCATTCCGGCGGTCATGGCCTACAACTTCTTCGTCAACCGGAGCAAGCGCTGGGCCACGGAGATGGACGGCTTCACGCTGGAGCTCCTGAACGTCTTGGCCAGGCCCACCCCGCAGAAGGCCGTCACGCGGTAGCGATGGCTTTCAACCTCGACAGCGGCGAGAGCGAGGGCGGACGGCGTCGGGTCGGGACCCTCAGCGAGATCAACATCATCCCGCTGGTGGACGTCGTCCTCGTCCTCCTGCTCATCTTCATGCTCACGGCGCCCCTCATGTACCGGGGCATCGACGTCAACCTGCCCAAGACGGCGGGCAAGCCGACGGTGACCGAGGAACGGATGGAGCTGACCCTGACCCGGGAGCAGCAGCTCTACCTGAACGGGAAGCCCCTGCCCCTGGGCTCCCTCGAGCAGGCGCTGCGCGACGTGTTCAAGAACCGCACGGACAAGACGCTCTACCTCAAGGCCGACCAGGCGCTCCAGTACGGCTTCGTGATCGAGACCATGGACAAGGTCCGCCGCTCCGGCATCGAGAAGCTCGGCATGGTCACCGAGCCCGCGCCGAGGTCGTGAGCGCGGTGAGCGTGGCCCAGGGCTTGCCGTTGGGCTCTCCGTTGGGATCCGCGCGCCGGCGGGTGACGCTGACGCCGGCCCTCCACAGGCCACGGCTGCCCACCGCCGCCCTCGTGGTGTCGACGATCGCCCACGCCGTCCTCGTCGGATTCCTCGTGGCGCTGTCGTTCTGGGGGCCCTCCTGGCGGGACTCGCGGGTGCAGGTGGTCAACCTCGTCCCCGCCGTGGCCGCCGTCGGCAATCCGGCCGGCCATCCCGCCGCTCAGCTCCCCACGCGCACGCTCCCCAAGCCCCCGTCCCGCTCCGTCGAGCCCGAGCCCGAGCCGCGCGCCCGCGAGGCGCCCAAGGCCGCGGAGCCCGCGCTTCCCACGCGGGCGATGAACCCCCGCGTGGGCGACCGGGAGCTGCCCACGATGCCCGCGGATCGCCGCCCGCGGGCGGTGGGCGAGTCGGCATCGAAGCCTGAGCCCGCGCCGGCGCTCGGCCAGGCCACCGGATCGACGGCCGGGGTCGGCTCGCTCACCGTCGACGTCACCGACTTTCCCCACGCCTGGTACCTGCGGCAGGTTCTGGCCAAGGTGCAGGAGCGCTGGCAGAGCCAGAAGCGCGCGAGCGAACCCGAGCAGAAGCCGCTCGTCTGGGTCGAGATCAATCGGGACGGGAGCATCGCGACTCCCAGGATCGAGCGGAGCTCCGGCAACACGTTCTACGATCAGGCCGCCCTGCGCGCCATCGTCGAGGCGAGCCCCTTCCCGCAGCTTCCCGCGGACTGGACGAAGCCGTCGCTCCGCATCCTCTTCAACTTCGAGCTGAGGCGCGGGTGATGCCGCGACGTCCGACCCGATCACTGTCCGCGCTGGCATGTCTCGGGACCCTCCTGGCCATCGTGGTGGGCCTGGCGGGACCGCCGGTGGCTCGCTCCCAGCAAAGCGCCGATGTGTGGCTCAATGTGATCGCGAGCGGAGCCAAGAAAGTCAACATCGCCGTGCCTGATTTCGCGCTCGTGGGTGGCGCCGACCCGCAGAACTGGGCCAAGCGCCTGGCCGAAGTCACGGGTGGCGATCTCACCTTCTCGGCGCTGTTCAGCGTGGTGTCTGGACAGCCGGCCTTGCCCACGACGACCGACGGCCTCAAGCCCAGGCTCCAGGAGTTCGCGGCGGCGGGAGCGCACGAGGCGCTCCAGGGCATCCTGAGCGTGCGGAGCGACCGGCTCGAGGGCGAGATGCGGCTCTACGATCTCACCTCGCCCGACTTCCGCCTCATCGGGACGAAGAAGATCCAGGTCCACCCGACCGAGCCGCGCCGGCTCGCCCACAAGATCGCCGACGAGGTCGTGCTCCTCGTCACCGGCGAGGCGGGCGTCGCCGACACCAAGATCGCGTACACGAGCACGCGCTCGGGCGTCAAGGAGCTGTGGGTGATGGACTACGACGGCCAGGGCGCCACCGCGGTCACCGCCAACCGGTCCATCAACATGTCGCCGAACTGGAACCCCGACGCGCGCTCGCTCGCCTTCACGTCGTACATGAACGGTTACCCGTTCCTCTATCGTCTCTTCCCCTTCGAGCGACGCCCCGTGCAGCTTCTCTCGGGACACATGGGCCTCAACACCTCGCCATCGTGGAGCCCGGACGGCCGGCAGCTGGCCATGACCCTCTCCAAGGACGGCAACCCG
>WNGD01002794.1_pt1 | contig 19158 bp, 11 predicted proteins | sample 5400671 | NCBI WGS metagenome assembly WNGD01 (sample SAMN13153369, study PRJNA577476) | soil metagenome | isolation source: 40 cm soil or saprolite under grassland replicate 2 | place: USA:California | collected 2016-06-15
CCGAGCGGGACCTGCGGGCCCGAGGGTTGATCGGCGCTGGCTTCCTCGATCCGCCGAAGGCGCGACTGCTGCTCCACGTGCTCATTGCCGGGGGCGCACGGCGGGAGGAGATCATCGAGGCGTTCCGCTCCGCCAGGGACGCCGATGGCTAAGCGCCCCCGGGCGGCGCTGTGGGATCCTGCGCCGGTCTCAGCCGGTACCGCCGACCGCACCCGGCCGCCCGGTCATGCCCGGCGCAGAATCCCGCATAACACCCAGCGCGGAGCCCTGGTCACACCCAGCGTGGAACTCCGGTCACACCCGGTGCGGAACTCCGGTCACACCAGCGTGGAGCTCCGGTCACACGCGGCGCAGAACGGCGACGACGCGGCCGAGGATGACCGCCTCGTCACCCGGGATCGGCGTGTAGGCGGGGTTGTGCGGCATGAGCCAGACATGGTCACCCGCATGCTTGAACGTCTTGACTGTGGCCTCGCCATCGATCATCGCGGCCACGATCTCGCCGTTCTCGGCGACTTGCTGTTGCCGGACCACAACCCAGTCGCCGTCCGCGATGGCGGCGTTGATCATTGAATCGCCGACGACCTTCAGCAGGAACAGCGTGCCGTCGCCGACGATCTGCTTGGGCAGCGGGAAGATGTCCTCGATGGCCTCCTCGGCCAGCACCGGACCACCTGCAGCGATGCGGCCGACCAAGGGCACATAGGCGGCTTCCTGCGACGGGATGTCCAGCCCGTGCTCTTCGGAGCCTTCGGCCTCGGGCCGGACAGCCGGGTGGCCGGGCAGCCGGACCTCGACCGTGCGGGGGCGGCCCGCGTCCCGCCGCAGATACCCCTTGCTTTGCAGCGTGGACAGCTGGTACGAGACGCTGGACGTGCTGGTCAGGCCGACCGCTTCGCCTATCTCGCGCATAGAAGGGGGATAGCCGCGCCGCTGGACCGATTCCCTGATCACCTGAAGCACTTTGCGCTGACGCCAGGTGAGCACGTGGTCGGGATCGGGATGGTCGGGCATCTCCACGACCACCGAGGGGACGCTGCCTTTGGGCTTGCGCCCAGGTCTGCCCTTGGGCCGTGTTCCGGACTCTGGGCCGCGCCCGAAGCCGGCGGAATCGTGCGGCGTCCCGCCGTTACCCGAGCTGTGATCCATCTGGTTACCTCCGGGTCTGATCACTGGGTTCACGGGTGACGGTAGCGCTTCCAGAGCCAGACCTCAAACATCTGTTCGATGTGGCGCGAAAATGTCGTACCTCCGCGGTACAACGGAATCGCACGAGCATTCGATCGAACATGTGTGCTATAGAAGAGTATACGGTAGAACTCTCATTCGATGAGGGAGGCCGGGATGAGCGTGATGACCCCAGGGAAGCCGGACGGGCTGACCCGGGCTGCCGCGCCCGCTCGGCGGCGCGCCGGGTCGGCGGATCGCGGCCAGACGGCCGGCGTGCCGAGGCACAGGCGCCGAGCGCAGGGACGACCGGGCGCCGGTGCGGTGAGGCATCTGCGGGCGGTGCCTGACCCCGGCCGGCAGCGGAGCACCCTGGCTGTACCGGATGCCGCTCCGGCTCCGGATGCCGCGCGGGCGCGAGATGCCGCGCGGGCGCGGGATGCCGCATCGGCTCCGCGCGTCGCTCGGGTGCCCCGCACCACGCGGGTGCCGGGTCCGCGGGCTGCACCCGAGACCAGGCGTGCGCCGACCATGCCAGATGCGTCCGGGGCCAGGCGTGCGCAGATCATGCCGCCTGCACCCGAGGCCAGGCGCGCGCCGACTGTGTCGGCTGCCTCAGAGACGGGGCGTGCGCCGTCGGGGCGGGCTGCACCGGAGACCAGGCGGGCGCGGGGCACGCGCGCCGGGCCGGCCGGCATGAGCGGCAGCCTGCCGCGCAGCGATCGGGCGGTGCCGGACGCCCGCGGGCCCAGGAACGCCGGCCGGGCCGGGGCAGCGCCGGGACCTCGCCACGGCGCGGCGGTGCGGCGGCACGGCATGCCGGCAAGGGACACGCGCATGGCACCACGCCGGAGCACGGTCCGCCTCACCCGGCGGGGCCGGATCGTGGTGGCGACCCTGCTGACGGCCCTGTGCCTGCTGCTGGTGGCGCTGGCATGGATGGCCATCGCGGCCAGGGCACAGGCCGCCGAGGGTGGCCTGCCGCAGGGAGCGGTCTACCGGAATCTGACCTCCGTGGTCGTTCACCCTGGCCAGACCCTGTGGTCCATCGCGTCGCAGGCTGAGCCCAGCGCCGACCCGCGCGTCGTCATGCAACTGATCATCGAACTCAACGCGCTCCACGGCATCAGCATCGAGCCAGGTCAGCACCTATGGGTGCCGCACGGGTAGGACGACACGCCGTCCGCGGCTGGGTTCCGGGCGAAGCGACCAGCAACTTCGGCAAGGTCGGCGCGTGTGCTGCGGCCGACACGGCCCGGCCGCTTGCGTTGGGCGCGGGTCTGAACTACGGTAAACACAACATCTAGTAGTTACACAGCTGTAGTTCCTCCACAAGTTGTGTAGTCAAGAGTCGGCTCGCAGTTGTCGTGCCCAGGGAGGTGATGGCGTGTTTTGCCCGTTTTGCAGGCATGCGGACAGCCGCGTCATCGACAGCCGGACCGCCGACGACGGCGCCGCGATCCGCCGTCGCAGGGCGTGCCCCGAGTGTGGCCGGAGGTTCACCACACAGGAGTCTGTGATCCTGATGGTGGCCAAGCGCAGCGGTGCCACGGAGCCCTTCACCAGGGACAAGATCGTTAGGGGCGTGCGCCGTGCCTGCCAGGGCCGCCCGGTGACGGAGGATCAGCTCGCGATCCTGGCCCAGCAGGCGGAGGACGCGATACGGGCCCGGGGATGCGCCGAGGTGCCTTCCCATGACGTGGGCCTGGCGATCCTCGGCCCGCTCCGCGAGCTGGACGAGGTCGCTTACCTGAGGTTCGCCTCGGTATACCGGGGGTTTGAGTCGCTTTCGGACTTCGAGGACGAGATCGCAACGCTGCGTACGGCGCATCAGTCGGCCGGCGCGCTGACGCCCTGAATCAGGGCGAACACCACAAGACTGGATGGGCCAAGTCGGCCCAGCAGGCACAGGCCCAGAAGGGGGACGGCAATGACCGAGACGTCGAGCGGGTCCACGGCGCGGGACAGCAAGGGCACCCGCAAAGGGCTCACGATGCAGCGCATCCACACCCGGGACGGCGTCCACCCCTACGACGACGTCACCTGGGAGCGCCGCGACGTCGTCATGACCAACTGGCGAGACGGCTCGGTCAACTTCGAACAGCGGGGAGTCGAGTTCCCCGGCTCCTGGTCGGTCAACGCCGCCAACATCGTGACGACCAAGTACTTCCGTGGCGCGGTCGGCACGCCGCAGCGCGAGTGGAGCCTTAAGCAACTCGTCGACCGGGTCGTGGGCGTGTATGTCGCCGCCGGGCTCAAGCACGGCTACTTCGCCACCCCCAAGGACGCCGAGATCTTCGACCATGAGCTCAAGCACGCGCTGATCCACCAGGTTTTCAGCTTCAACTCGCCGGTCTGGTTCAACGTGGGCACGTCCTCCCCGCAGCAGGTGTCGGCATGTCAGCCGTACGATGCGCTCGTCAGCACCCCGGCTGGGCTCGTCCCGATCGGCAAGCTCGTCGACGACAACGCGGTTGGCACCAAGGTCTACGACGCCGACGGCTTGACGCGGATCATCGCCACCAAGGCCAACGGGATCAAGGACGTGCTGCGCCTTCACACCAAGGCGGGATACACACTTGACGTCACTGCCGATCACCTCGTCTGGCGGTCAACGGGCGAAAGGACAGGGCGGTTTGTCCCTGCTGGCGCGCTGCGTCCAGGAGACAAGCTGGAATGGAGCCGACGGGCCTCCTTTGGTGAGGCCGAGATCAATCCGCAGGAAATCGCCGAGGCCGCCCTCGCGGGATGGCTGCAGTCGGACGGTTTCGTGGGCCACTACGGTTCCGGCACCAACCGTTCACTGACAATCGAGGCGATGACCGTCACCGCTGCCGAACTGGCGTGGGTCACGGCAGCGCTCGACCATGTCTTTCCGGACGTCCACAGCCATGAGCGGTCGGTTGCGACCCAGGACGCAAAGCTCGACTGTCGCCGGACCAGGCTCTACGGCGAGTCGTTGCGGCTGTTTATTGAGCGGTGGGGCCTGCTCGCACGCGGCGTGGACATGCAGGTTCCTGAATACCTCTATGCCGCGCCGCTGCCCGTGGTGGCGGCCTACCTGAGGAGTGTCTTCCAGGCAGAGGGCTTCGTCTCAGCCCGGAAGGCGTCCACCGTCGTTGAAGTGGACATGATCGCGGAACGCCTGATCCGGGGAATGCAGCGACTGCTGCTCCGCTTCGGTATCTACTCACGGGTTGGGTTCAAGGACGACCCTCGCGCCGATCGCAAGGGTTGCTGGACGCTGCGTATCCAGACTGCCGGCGACCGGCGGATCTTCGCCGACGAGATTGGTTTCCTGGATCCGGTGAAGGCGGAAAAGCTTGAGCACAGCTTCGAACTGCCAGGGCATCCGGCGCGTGGCAGTAAGCGCTTGGAAATCGCGCGGATAGAGTCCGTTGGCCCAATGGAGGTCTACGATATCCAAACCGAGAGCGGAGAATACCTCTCAGACAACGTCAGGGTGCACAACTGCTTCATCCTGGCCGTCGACGACACGATGGACTCGATCCTCGAGTGGTACAAGGAAGAGGGCCTCATCTTCAAGGGCGGTTCGGGTGCGGGCGTGAACCTCTCCCGTATCCGGTCCAGCAAGGAACTGCTGTCGTCGGGCGGCACCGCGAGCGGCCCGGTGTCGTTCATGCGCGGCGCTGACGCCTCCGCAGGCACGATCAAGTCGGGGGGTGCCACCCGACGGGCCGCCAAGATGGTCGTTCTCGACGTTGACCACCCGGACGTCGAGGAGTTCATCGAGACCAAGGCGCGCGAAGAGGACAAGATCCGGGTACTGCGCGACGCCGGGTACGACATGGACCTCGGCGGCAAGGACATCACTAGCGTCCAGTACCAGAACGCCAACAACTCGGTGCGGGTCTCCGACGAGTTCATGCGGACCGTCGAGGCGGGCGGCGAGTTCGACCTGGCTGCCAGGCGGACCGGTGAGAGGGTCGAGACCGTCGACGCCAAGGACCTCTTCCGCAAGATGGCGCAGGCGGCCTGGGAGTGTGCCGACCCGGGAATTCAATACGACGACACAATTAACAATTGGCATACTTGCCCGGAATCAGGAAGAATTACCGCGTCTAACCCATGCAGTGAATATATCCATTTGGATAACTCTTCCTGCAATCTCGCAAGTATTAATCTCCGCAAATTCCTGGGCGATGACAATAAGTTCGATGTCCAGCGGTTCCAGCAGGTCACCGAGCTGATCATCACGGCGATGGACATTTCCATCTGCTTCGCCGACTTCCCGACCGAGAAGATAACCGCCGTTACCCGGGCCTACCGCCAGCTCGGCATCGGCTATGCCAACCTCGGCGCGCTGCTGATGGCCACCGGCCATTCGTACGACTCGGAAGGGGGACGGTCGATCGCCGCCGCGATCACCGCGCTGATGACCGGCACCGCGTACCGCAGGTCTGCCGAACTAGCCGCTGTCGTCGGGCCCTACGACGGGTATGAGCGCAACGCCACGGCGCACAAGCGCGTCATGAGCAAGCACGCCGACGCCTGCCGCGAGATCAAGACCCTCGACGGCATGGACCGCGACGTCCACGCCGCAGCGGTTGCCGCCTGGCAGGAATGCCTGGCCCTTGGCGAGACACATGGGTACCGGAACGCGCAAGCCAGCCTGCTGGCGCCGACCGGCACCATCGGCCTCATGATGGACTGTGACACCACTGGTATCGAGCCCGACCTGGCGCTGGTGAAGTTCAAGAAGCTCGTCGGCGGCGGGTCTATGCAGATCGTCAACCAGACCGTCCCGCGCGCGCTGACGAGCCTGGGCTACCAGCCCGAGCAGGTGGAGGCGATCACCGAGTACATCGCCGAGCACGGCCACGTGGTCGACGCTCCCGGGCTGCGCCCCGAGCACTACGAGGTTTTCGACTGCGCGATGGGGGAGCGGGCCATCAGCCCCATGGGCCACGTGCGGATGATGGCCGCCGTACAACCAGCACTCAGTGGGGCCATCTCCAAGACGGTGAACCTCCCCGAGTCGGCCACGGTCGAGGACATCGAGTCCATCTACCTGGAGGGCTGGAAGCTCGGCCTGAAGGCGCTCGCCGTGTACCGCGACAACTGCAAGGTTGGGCAGCCACTGTCCGACGCGCGGAAGAAGCCGGAGGCCGAAGCCGCCGCCGCGCCGCATGACGTCCGCCCGGTGCGCCGCCGCCTGCCCAAGCAGCGCCCGGCGACGGTGACCCGCTTCTCGGTGGCGGGCGCGGAAGGCTACATGACCGCCTCCAACTACCCAGACGACGGGGTGGGCGAGGTCTTCCTCAAGCTCGGCAAGCAGGGATCCACGCTGGCCGGCGTCATGGACGCGTTCTCGATGGCGATCTCCATCAGCCTGCAGTACGGGGTCCCGCTGGAGAAGTGGGTCGAGAAGTTCACCAACATGCGCTTCGAGCCGGCCGGTGTCACCGATGACCCCGACATCCGGATCGCGAGCTCGGTGATGGACTACGTGTTCCGGCGGCTGGCGCTGGACCATCTGCCCTACGAGACCCGCGCCGAGATGGGCATCCTGTCCGCCGCCGAGCGCACGGCCCAGCTCGCCGGCGAGGACCCGGCCCCCCTGGCTGAGGACCAGGACACCACGGAGATGGCGCAGTCCGCCCCGGTCGAGCGTCCGCAGCCGGCCCGCGAGGCCGGCCCGCAGCCCGGGCAACCACCCGCGGAGCCGCAGCCGGCACAGCCAGAGCCGGTGCAGCCAGTGTCGGCACAGTCGCAGTCGGCGCAGCCGCAGCCACGCAGTTCGATGGAGGTGCTGGAGGCGCAGCAGGGCCGGACGGCGGACGCACCGCTGTGCCTGACCTGCGGCACGAAGATGCGCCCGGCCGGCAGCTGCTACGTCTGCGAAGGCTGCGGCGCGACCAGCGGCTGCAGCTGACCGCGGCACGTACCTGCGGGCGCCGACCAGCGCGGCAGGTACAGGAACCACCGCGAATTCCTCAGGGCGTTTCCTGGGCAGAACGTCAAGATGGCGGGACCGGCTCCGACTCACAGGTGAGCGGCGCCGGTCCCGGGCGCCACCAACCCTGAGGAGCAGCGGAGTGAAGTACCTCCTGATGATCTACCAGAACCCCGCCACCTGGCAGGCCATGCCCGAGTCGGAGAAGAAGGCCTTCATGTCCGAGGCGGGGGCCATCGTGGACGAGCTCATCGCGTCGGGCGAGTGGGTGGGCGGCGAAGGGCTCGCCGACCCTTCCACCGCCGCATCCGTGCGGGTGCGTGACGGCGTGCCCGCGGTGACCGACGGTCCGTTCGCCGAGGCCAAGGAGCAGGTCGTCGGCTACTGCATCGTGGACTGCGAGAGCCGGGACAGAGCCATCGAGATCGCGATCCGGTGGCCCGACGCTCGGCGATGGGGGATGGAGGTCCGGCCCATCCTCAGCCCTGACGGAGTGGAGATGTGAGGACCGACGCCGGCACCGAGCGCCTGCTGCGCGATCTCGCGCCGCAGGTGCTCGGGGCGGTCGTCCGTCGGTATGGCCATTTCGACGCCGCCGAGGACGCCGTCCAGGAGGCGCTGCTCGCCGCGGCCACGCAATGGCCGGCCCAGGGCGTGCCGGACCGCCCGAGAGGGTGGCTCATCACCGTGGCGTCACGGCGGCTCACCGACCAGCTGCGCAGCGACGAGGCGCGGCGGCGCCGGGAGGCTGCCGCCGTGATGGCCGAGCCGGCCGGCCCGGCCAGCCCTACGACCGTGATGCCGGACGATGAGCGCGCCTCCGGCCAGGACGACACGCTGACGCTGCTGTTCCTGTGCTGCCATCCCGAGCTCACCCCGGCATCTCAGCTCGCGCTCACCCTGCGGGCCGTCGGGGGCCTGACCACGGCCGAGATCGCCCGTGCCTTCCTGGTGCCCGAGTCGACCATGGCGCAGCGCATCAGCCGCGCCAAGCAGCGGATCGCGGCCGCCGGGGCGAGGTTCACCGCGCCACCGGCGGGGGAGTGGGCAGGCCGTCTGCGGGTGGTGCTCCACGTGCTGTACCTCGTGTTCAACGAGGGGTACGCGGCGACCTCCGGCGGCGAAACGTCCCGTCCCGAGCTCACCGCCGAGGCGATCCGCCTGACCCGGGCCGTCCACAGGCTGCTTCCCGACGACGGCGAAGTCGCCGGGCTGCTGGCCCTCATGCTGCTGACCGAGGCCCGGCGTCCCGCGCGCTGCGAGCCGGGCGGCGCCCTCGTCCCGCTGGCCGAGCAGGACCGCGCCCGCTGGGACCGGAAGCAGATCGATGAGGGACTGGCCCTGGTTACCGGCGCCCTCACGACGGCACCGCTCGGGCCCTACCAGGTCCAGGCGGCGATCGCGGCCGTCCATGCCGAGGCCGCTACCGCCGCCGAGACCGACTGGCCGCAGATCCTGGCGCTCTACAACCTCCTGGAGCGGATCACCCCGAGTCCCGTGGTGACCCTCAACCGTGCCGTCGCCGTGGCGATGGTGCACGGCCCGGCAGCCGCGCTCGACCTGCTCGCGGCGCTCGAAGCCGATGACCGGATGGCGGGCCACCACCGGCTCGCCGCGGTCCGCGCCCACTGCCACGAACTCGTCGGCGACCGCGACGCCGCGGCCGCCGCGTACCGGGCCGCCGCCCGAACCGCTACCAGCCTGCCTGAGCGGCGCTACCTCGAAGCCCGCGCCGCCCGGCTAGCCGGAACCGGCGGCCCGGCCCGCGTCGCGGGCACCACGGGCGCCGCGGGCGCCGCGGGCGTCGCGGGCACCACGGGCGTCGCGGGGACCACGGGCGTCGCGGGCAGCCCTTGATGCGGCGGGCTTATCCTGCTGGACTGTCCAGTTGGTCTTGCTGGACTGCCCGGTTGGCCCGCAGGAGGTCGTCATGCCCGTCACCCCGCCCACGGCCGGCGATCTGGCCGGGATCGCGCAGCACTACGGCCTCCGCCTGTCCCCAGAGGACCTGGAGTCGTTCCGCGTCCTGTCCAGTCGCCTGCTTGCTTCATACGACGAGGTAGAGCGGCTGTATGCGGCGGGCCTGGGTGAGCCGCCGCAGCGGCCCTTCCAATGGCCGGCTGAGGGCGCCAACGACCTGGGTGCCTGGTACGTGACCACCGAGATCACCACCCGCCACGAGGGTCCCCTGGCCGGCCGCAGGGTGGCGGTCAAGGACAACATCGCTCTCGCCGGCGTCCCGATGATGAACGGGTCCCGCGCGGTCGAGGGGTACGTCCCGCGCCGGGACGCCACCGTGGTGACGAGGCTGCTCGACGCGGGCGCGACCATCGCCGGGAAGGCGGTCTGTGAGGATCTGTGCTTCTCCGGCGGCAGCCACACGTCCCGCACCGGGCCGGTGCACAACCCGTGGGACCGGTCCAGGACCGCGGGCGGGTCCTCGAGCGGGAGCGCGGCGCTGGTCGCGGCCGGCCAGGTCGCCCTCGCGCTCGGCGGTGACCAGGGCGGCTCGATCCGCATCCCGAGCGCGTTCTGCGGAACCGTGGGGCACAAGCCGACTCATGGCCTGGTCCCCTACACCGGGGCGTTCCCGATCGAGAACACCCTCGACCACCTGGGCCCGATCGCACGGAACGTGCGGGATGCCGCGCTGATGCTCGGGGTGCTGGCCGGGCCCGACGGGCTGGATCCACGCCAGCGGGCTACCCCGCCGCGGCTGGACTTCATGTCGGGCCTGGACGCTGGCGTCAGCGGGCTGCGGGTCGGTGTGGTGGCCGAAGGGTTCGGTTTCCCGGGCCTGTCCCAGCCCGCCGTGGACGAGACGGTCGGTGCCGCGATCGACACCCTGGCCGGGGCGGGCGCCGTCGTCAGCCAGGTCAGCGTCCCCTGGCACCGCGACGCCATGCACGTCTGGACCGTGATCGCCACCGACGGCGTCGTCGCCCAGATGATCGATGGCAATGGTTTCGGGATGAACTGGCAGGGCCGTTATGACCCTGACCTGATCGCCCACTATGCCCGTGGCCGCCGGGAGCACGCCGATGACCTGCCGGAGACGGTCAAGGCGACGATCCTCGCCGGCCGCTACGCGATCGACAACTACCACGGCCGGTACTACGCGATGGCGCGCGAGGAGGCGCTCGAACTGGCCGCCGCCTACGACGCGGCCCTGGCAGGCCTGGATGTCCTGGTCATGCCGACGCTGCCGATCGTGGCCACCACGATCCCCCCGGCGGGCGTTCCGCGCGAGGAGAGCATCGCCCGGTCCACCGAGATGATCGTCAACACGGCCCCGTTCGACGTCAGCGGCCACCCGGCCACCTCGGTCCCGGCGGGCCTGGCGGACGGGCTGCCGGTCGGGCTCATGATCGTGGGCCGTCATTTCGATGACGCCACCTGCCTGCGCGCCGCCCAGGCGTTCGAGACGGCCGTCGGTGGCTTCCCGGCCCCACCAGGCACTTAACGATTTGAACCCGGCGCCCGCCTGCCCACGCTCGCCCGGCACGTGGCTGCCCACCCCGCGCCCTGCCTGGCCGCTGCACCTCGCTGCTGCCGGGAATGAGCAGGTCGGCCGCCATCCTCGGGCGCGGTTCCCTTGCGAAACGGCACGGACGGCGGCGCCCGTCACGTCCTGGGGCCAGGCGCGGCGGCGCGTCCACGAGCACGGGCTGCGGGCCGGGGCTGCGGGCCGGGGCTGCGAGCCGCCGTGGCAACGATGCCCAGGTCGCACGCGCCGGTATCTGAATGCGCATCGCGGTAATCGATCCGTAATGCGCTATACAGGGAACAGCACGAGGGAGTTACATGCGGCCAGAAGACGGACCTTTGCCGGACAGGGGAATGGCGCGGCAACGCATCGACCGCGTGCGTGCCGCCGTCCGTACGGCCCCGCTCCCGGTCAAGATAGCGCTGGTCCTGGTCGTTCTGGCGGCGGCGGTCGTGGCATCGGCACTGCCGGCACGCGTCGGTGATCTCGTGCTGATTCTGGCGCTGTGCTACGGGCCTGTTGCGATCTGGCGCAAGCAGCGCTCGGTTTTCGCCTCGCTGGGGGTCGCCGCGTGGGGGCTGGCCGCGATCCTGCTGGTGGCGTCTCTGACACCGCCGCTCACCTCCTGGCTGGTCCCGCTGCTGCTTCTCCCGTTCGCGGTGGTCGCCGTCGCCCATTCCGCTCCGTTCGCCCGCAACCGCGTGCCCTGCCGGACGGTGGCCTGGACGCTCCTGTGGGCGGTGCCCGCCGCCATGCTGGCCTGGCGGTTCGCTCATGGCCAGCCCGTCCTCAGCTGGGTGATCGGGTGGCTGCTCGCGGCCGTGGTCCTCGGCTGGCGTTTCGCCCAGGGTGCGCAGCACAGCCGCGTCTACGGCAGGCAGCAGGCCCGGGTACCGTCCGCCACGGGCCCGTCCGGCGAGACCGCCGGCCGCATCATCCCGCCCGCCGGCTCCGGGCGGGCCGACCACCCCCCTGGTGCCGTGAGGGCGGTACTGGAAGCGGACGGCGCCCGGGTACATCAGGTAGCCACCGGCGTGCCGGAGCGCGCGGCGCCGGACCGGAATCTGCCCACGATCACCGTCGATCAGGCCGTGGCCGAACTGGACGCGATGATCGGCCTGAGCGGGGTCAAGGACCAGATCCATCAGCTGACCGCCTCGGTGGAGGCCGCGCGCAGGCGTGCGCAGGCCGGGTACCAGACCGACAAGCCCATGCAGCACTTCGTTTTTCTTGGCCCGCCGGGAACGGGCAAGACCTCGGTCGCGCGGATCATCGCCAAGATCTACTACGCGTTCGGCTTGCTGGAGGCGCCGTCCGTGCTGGAGGCGCAGCGCGCTGACCTGGTGGGTGAGTACCTGGGCGCCACCGCCATCAAGACCAACGAGCTGGTCGATCAGGCACTGGGTGGGGTGCTGTTCATCGATGAGGCCTACAGCCTGGTCAACGACGGCGAAGGGCACAGCGACCGGTTCGGCAACGAGGCGGTCCAGGCGCTGCTCAAACGCGCTGAGGACGATCGCGACCGGCTCATCGTCATCCTGGCCGGCTACGACCGGCAGATGGAGGACTTCCTGGCGAGCAACCCCGGACTGAACTCGAGGTTCGCCATCAGGATCAGATTCGCGGGCTACTCCCCGGCCGAGCTGCTTTCGCTCGCCCAGTCGGGACTGGCGCAACGCGGGGAGTCGCTTGACCCCGACGCCGAGCAGGCGCTGGCTCGCATGATGGACGACGTTGGCCGCCGCCGTCTCGCCGACGACCTCGGCAACGGCCGCTTTGTCCGCAGCCTGGTGGAGAAGGCGGGGCAGGCGCGCGATGTCCGGGTGATGGCGGACGGGGCAGAGCCGGCCGCAGCCGACCTGCTGACGGTGGAGGCATCGGACCTGGAGCGGGCGTTCGTCGAGCTGACGTCGAGATTCCGGGGCTACGCCGAGGCACCCACCCTGGAAAACGCGCTGGCCGAACTCGATGAGCTGATCGGCCTCGAGCCGGTGAAGCGCCAGGTGCATGAGATTGCCGCGCAGCTGCGGGTAGCCCGGCTGCGGGACCGGCAGGGCCTGGTCAGCCAGCCGCCAGCCAGGCACTTCGTCTTCACCGGCCCGCCGGGAACCGGGAAGACCACGGTAGCGAGAATCCTGGGGCGCATCTTCGCCGCGCTAGGACTGCTGGTCCGGCCCGAAGTGGTGGAGGCGCACCGGGCCGATCTCGTCGGCGAGCACCTGGGCTCGACTGCGATCAAGACCGGGAAGCTGATCGATTCCGCTCTTGGGGGCGTGCTGTTCATCGACGAGGCCTACGCGCTCTACAACCCCGGTTACGCCGGGGGCGACGCCTACGGCGCGGAGGCGGTGGCGACCCTGCTCAAGCGGGCGGAGGACGACCGCGAGCGGCTGGTGATCGTGCTGGCTGGCTATACCGCCGACATGGAGCGCTTCCTGCGCAGCAACCCCGGGCTGTCCTCCCGTTTCGGTGTCCGGATCGGCTTCCCCAGCTACACCCCGGACGAGCTTGCCAAGATCGCCGAGGTGATCGCCGAGCAGGCGGGAGACACGTTCGACCCGGACGCCCTGCCCGTCCTGGAGGAGATCTTCCAGCAGGCATGCGACCGGGGGCGCATCGACGAGCTGGGCAACGGGAGGTTCGCCCGCTCCCTGTTCGAGCGCGCGTGTGCGGCCCGCGACATGCGGGTGGCCGAGTTGGACGAGCAGGCGAGCGCGGCCGATCTCACCATCGTCACCGCGGCCGACCTGACCACGGCGGTCAGGGAGCTCACCAGGGAGCCGGGTCCGCGATAAGGCCCGGCCAGGATCTCCAGCCGCTGCCAGGCCCCGCCCGGGGGCCAGAATCTGTCAGGGCAGGTTGGTCAGTTCGGCGAGGAGCTTGGCGCAGTCGCCCTCGGTGTCCCTGATCAGGTACATGAGGGTGTGCTGCACTGCATGCCGGTGCTCACCCCGGTCCAGCAGGCGCTGCGCCGCCTCCCACAGCTCGGGCGGGTCGCCGCGCCACAGCCGGTCGCTGAGGGCCAGGTGACGGCTGATGTGCTGCCCGTCGGCGGGCCGTCCCTGCGGGTCGTCGTGATCGGCGGCCAGCAGCGTGCGCCGTGCCTGCGGCTGGGAGGGATCGAGCGTGCTCAGATCGACCCCGTCGTAATGCCCCTGGAGCAGCGGGAACGCAAAGGCCCGCCGGGGAAGCGCCTCCAGGTCGGCGTCCGGCAGGAGCCTGGCGACCAGCTGGGCGTCCAGGCCGAACGTGGCCGGGTCGCGGTACACCTGCGCGAAGGCGGCCATCGAGTTGAACACGGCATCGATTGTTTCCTCGATCGCCTCGCCGGGGAGCTCGCGGCGCCGGCCCGCCCAGCGCGCCCAGGCGGCAAGCACGTGCGGCATGGCATGCTGCTCCGACGGCAGCAGCATGATCTTGCGAGGCAGCCAGTCCAGCAGGAAGGTCTCTGCCTTGGCCGGGCTCATCCGCAGCGGTCGGCCGAAGTCCTGGTCGCAGCCGTAGGCGATGATGTGGTCCGCGCACCGGCTGGCGGCCTTGCGGTCGGACAGGTCCTCGGCCTCGTCGGAGGCGAGGAACTCCACGACCAGCATGGCCCGGCGGTCATCGCTCCAGGCCAGCCGCCGCCCGGCCGCCCCAAGCCAGCCCGGCGCATCATCCTGGCTGGCCAGCGCGGCGGCGGGACCGCCGAACGGGGAACTGTCGGGCTCGGCGGCCGGTTCCGCCGGCGACAGCGTGCGGATCCGGGCTCTGATGAAGGCGTGGTAGGCCGGGAATGACTGGCTGACCGGCGGATCCGCCGCGGCGTCGGTGGCGGTGAGCGCGGCCTCCAGCAGCCGCCGGGCCTGGGCCGCGGTGACTCGCCGGAAGGTGCCTCGCACCGGGCGATCGGGCGGCGTGTCGCCCGGCAGGCAGCGTTCCAGCAGCGTTTCGACCTTGGATGTCACCCAGCCGTCGCGCAGGATGCCACCGGCGTTGTAGTCGACGGCCATGACCAGGGCGTGCGGGTCGGTCCCCGCGTAACTGAACAGGCACACCGCCTCGTCGCAGTCTCCGAAAATGTCGGAGTTCACGTAGCACTCCGCCGCCGCCACGGCGCCGACGTGCTCGGACCATGCGGGTCGCGCCACTCCGCGCTCGATCAGCGCCAGCCCGGCCTTCTCGGCCAGGGCCGCCTGCCGGGGAGTGCCCAGGCAGGCTATTCCAGACAGCAGCGCGAGCGCCGCCGGGCTGGCGTGCTGCCCCGCGTACTCAACCAGCCCCTCGCCGATGACCTCCTCGAGGTCGGCGGCCCGGTGTGCGGACGTGCGCGGCGCGCGCTGGCCCCACCAGGTGCCGAGCATCTCGCTGACCATGAGTTCGGCGTCCAGCGGGCTGCGCAGGGCGAGGAGTTCGCGCGCCGCATGCAGCATCTCCGCGAACAGCGCGTTGGGCGGCGGGACTGCGGCACGCGGCGGCCGTGGTCCCCGGTGGTGACCAGAGCGGCCCGCGCTTGCAGAGGGATTCCCGCGGCGGCCCTGCGAACTCACAAGGCACAGCTTCCCAGATCTGTACCACGGCGCGCACGTTCCGTGCGATCCATGGCCGATTTGTCACCTCGCGGCCCGAAGCGCTCCCCGCCCGCGAGCGTCCGGTAGAGCCGCGACCAGTGTGGCAACACGGGCCCAGGCCGCCGCGGTCCCGGTGCCGGCCGCGCGATCCTGCCCGGCCGATCGCTGGTTGGAGCCCGACACGTCAGCCCGCGGACGTTATCTGGCTTAGGATATGGAGGGCTTGCCGCACGGCTACCGTGATGACTGTGGCGGCCGGCATGTGGTATGGAGGGTCGGTGCGGTGCCGCGCCGATGGTTCCCCGCTACCGCGTTGTTGACGCTAGCCTGCTTGTGTCCGCAGTGAGCAGGAAGGAGCCTTGGGATGGCGGGCTCACTCACGGGCCGGGTGCTTGCTTGATGAGCACAGAGACGTCCGTACCGCAGCCGCGGATGGCTGGCCTGGATGTCTCGGACTCTGCGCTGCTGGCGACACTCCTGCGCGAGGCGCCCATCGGCTTCGCGTTTTTCGGCACCGACCTGCGCTTCCGGCGGATCAATCGCAGCCTGGCCCGGTTGCACGGCCGTAACGGATCCGACCACCTCGGGCTGCTTCCATCGCAGATCTGGCCTGCTTCCCTCGCTTCGCGCGCCGAGGCCGCAATTCGCCACGTGCTGGCCGATGACCAGCCGCTTTTCGAGCCTGACCAGCGCATCGGCGGGCAGTTGGGCGGTGCCGACCGGGTGGTTGCCGAGCCTCAGGGGACCGCTGACGCCGATTCCGTGACGGCGCCGCAGGCCCGGCACTGGGCATTCTCATGGTTTCCCTCGCACGACCCCGAAGGGGAGATCTCCGGGGTCGCCCTGATCGCCGTCGACGTCACGGAGCGGCGCAATGCCGAGGAGGCGGTCCGCCGGAGCGAGGAGCGTTACCGCTCGCTGGTCCAGGCGGGCGCACAGGTCGTCTGGGTGGCCACGCCGAAGGGACAGATCGCGGAGGACTCGCCGGAGTGGCGGTGGATCACCGGCCAGAGCATGGAAGAGTACCTGGGGAGCGGCTGGCTCGATGCGGTGCATCCCGAGGACCGGGAGCGGGTCGAGCGGGACTGGCAGGAATGCGTCCAGGCCGGCAAGGTATTCGACAGCCGCTACCGGGTCCGCACCAAGTCCGGCTCGTACCGGCACTATGACGTGCGCGCCGTCCCGATCGAGCGGGACGGGAAGATCATCGAGTGGGTAGGCGCCAGCACGGACGTCACAGCCCAGCGCGAGGCCGAGGAGATGCGGGGCCGGCTGACCGAGCAGCTATCTGCCGCGGCGCTGCGCACGGCCCGTCTCCAGCAGGCCACCTCGATGCTGGCCGAGGCGCTCACGGTGGAGCAGGTGGTAGAGGTCATCACCGAGGTTGGCCGGTCAGCCATCGGCGCCGACCGGTCGGCGGTCGCGCTGCTGGACCCGGACCGGCTGCGGGTGCGGACCATCAACCCCACCGGCCTGCCCGAGGGCCCGGGGGCCCCGGCCGGTGATATCCCGCTGGACGTGCCCAGTGTGATCACCATGGCCATCAACACCCGCCGCCCGCTGCTGGTGGAGAACCCCGACGGGCTGCGCAAGGCGTTCGAGGGCCTGGCGCAGGTGGAACTGTTCCTCACCCACACCGACGAGCGGGCCTGGGTCGGGATGCCGCTGCTCGCCGCCGGGGCGGCGCTGGGGGCGCTGCGGTTCTCCTTCACCAGGCCGCGGAAGATCACCGACGAGGAGAGGGTCTTCCTGGAGGCGCTGGCCGGCCAGTGCGCACTGGCGGTCGAGCGTGCCTCGATGTTCGAGCGCGAGCACACCACGGCCGAGACGCTTCAGCGCAGCCTGCTGCCGGACCGTCTGCCCAGCGTGCCGGGGATCATCCTGGAGGCGAGGTATCTGCCGGTAACCCGGAACATGGAGATCGGCGGGGACTGGTACGACGCCTTCCGGTTGCCTGACGGCCGTCTGGCGGTCGCGGCAGGGGACGTCATGGGCAAGGGGCTGTCCGCCGCGGCGGGAATGGGCCGGGTGCGCAACGCGCTGCGCGCTCTCGCTCTCACCGATCCGCGGCCCACGGCCGTCCTGTCCGGGCTGGACCGCCTCTTCGCCGCCACCGAGTTCGACGAGCAGGTGACCACGGTGGCCTACCTGGTGTTCGACCCGGTGTCTGGCGAGGGCCTGGCGGGCAACGCAGGCCATCCGCCGCCCCTGCTCATGTCCCGCGACGCCCCGCCGCGGCTCGACCTGGGAGAGGCGGGCACGCCGCTCGGCTGGGCCAGCCCGCGCCAGCAGTACGTGTTCCGGCTGCCGCCCGGTAACACGGCCGTGCTTTACACCGATGGGCTGGTCGAGAACCGGCGCCGGGGACTGGACGCGGGGCTCGACGAACTGGTCGCGGTGGCCGCGCAGGTCTCGCCGGGCGTCTCGGACGATCCGGCCAGATTGCTGGGATTCCTGGTTGATCGCATGCTCACCGGTTATGAACAAGACGATGACGTGACGGTGCTGGTGCTGCACGTGCCGAGGCGGGACGGGGGAGCATCGGCTGGTGAGGGGAGCATCACGAACGCTGCGGGGAGAGCGGGCGGGGCATGACAGCTTCAGTGTGGGCGGCACTGGGATTGACCCAGCCGGCACCTCCAAGTCCGCAGGCGGTTCGAGCCACCCGTCGACTCCGCCTAAGGTGGGTGGCGGAAGGAAGGTCAAGCGCGGCAGGGGTGGACTGCGGCGTTCGCCAGCATTCCCGGTCGATCCCGGCATCGGAGTGCATGCTGTAGGGTCCATTGCCCGCTCACGTACGCAGGAGAGGTGTCTGTGTCGCCTGCCAGGTCGGACAGTCAGGTGTTGTTCGCGGCTTGGCGGGCCGCCGTCCAGCGAAGGAAGGGGTGACCGCGGTGGCAAGCGCTGCAGGCTCCGCAGCGCGGAGGCAGCCCACCTTGGTGGATCCGAATCCGGCTGCCGACGCAGCCGCTGCCGGGTCGTCGCCAGCGCGTGGGAAGCGCGTCCGGTCGCGGGGGGGATCGGCTCCGGAAGCGGCGGGCGGCACACCGGGAGGGTCCGGCCGCAAGGGCCGGAAGGCGGCGTCCCGTGATGCGGGCGGCAGCGAAGCCGGCCCCGAGAGTGCGGCGCGGGCGCTGCGGGAAGCTCCCGCTGTGAACTCCGGTGACCCCACGGACGGCAGCGGCGCGGACGGTGCGGCCGGCCTGGATGCGGCCGACCTGGAGGACGAGGTGGGTCTGGAAGACGTGGCCGGTCCCGCGGACGTGGACATGGTGGAGCCGGATGAAGCCGAACTGGACGTCGAGGCCGCCCTGGAGGGGGTAGACCTTGACGACCTGGGTGACATCGAGCCCGTCGACGAAGTAGCTGTGGATGTCGATGACGAAGCAGCTGTGGACGTCGATCTGGTGGAGGACGAGGGCGCCGACACGGTCACCGAGGGCGCGCTTGCGGAGGCGGGGGCAACACCAGGGCTGACCGCGGCTGGCGCGGAGCCCGCGCCGGTGCCCGGCGGCGATGCCGCCGCCGACCAGGAAGCCCGTCCGCGCCCGGGCGCCGCCGAGGGCGAGGAGGAGGCGTTCGTCTACGGCGATGATGACGACGACCTTCCCGCGGCACAGGTCGCCTCGGCGGGAGCGACCGCCGATCCGGTCAAGGACTACCTCAAGCAGATCGGCAAGGTGCCGCTGCTCAACGCCGAGCAGGAAGTCGAGCTCGCCAAGCGCATCGAGGCCGGGCTCTTCGCGGAGGAGAAGCTGGCCGATCCTCCCGCCGGGCCCCACGATGAGCAGCGGTGGGACATGGAGTGGATCGCCGAGGACGGCCGCCGGGCCAAGAACCACCTGCTGGAGGCGAACCTGCGGCTGGTGGTCTCGCTCGCCAAGCGCTACACCGGCCGGGGCATGCTGTTCCTCGATCTCATCCAGGAGGGGAACCTGGGCCTGATCCGGGCGGTGGAGAAGTTCGACTACACCAAGGGCTACAAGTTCTCCACGTATGCGACCTGGTGGATCCGGCAGGCCATCACCCGGGCGATG
>WNGD01003286.1_pt1 | contig 19146 bp, 24 predicted proteins | sample 5400671 | NCBI WGS metagenome assembly WNGD01 (sample SAMN13153369, study PRJNA577476) | soil metagenome | isolation source: 40 cm soil or saprolite under grassland replicate 2 | place: USA:California | collected 2016-06-15
GGGGCGGGGGAACGAGTTCGCCCACCTGACGAGTTTGATGATCGAGAGATCCAAAAGAGCGCCGGGCTTCGGGGACTGGGCTTAGCATCGAGAGTACCTCCTGACTTTCAGTTTGTTGTATGCACGAATGAAATCAGCAGGAGTTAACGGTCATTAGGTCCTTCTGCGTGTTATATGCTAAGGATTGTACAAATGCTATATCTACCTTACCATGCGATCATAATCGGTGATTGGGCGGATCAGCGCCTGAAGATCTGAAACGGGTACTCAGAATACAGTCTATTTTACTACGGCTCTTATCGTACTGCTGCTTTGCCTGTGTAGCCTCATCCTACATGTTACCCCAAATAAGGTGAGTACACAAGTGCTGGCAAGTAGCTATCACAGGATGCCTTGCACATGAAAAGATGGTAAAAAAATAACTATCGCATCCTTTAGAACCATAGGCAAGTTTCCAGGTGTAGAGCGGCTTCATGACCTTCTGCGGCGGATGCGATTTTCTTCTTTGGAGAGAAAAGCGCGAGGGAAACGACGGAAAGAACGTCCTTGTTCTCGTTGCCTTTTTGTCGTTTTTTCAATGTTCTTTGGAGAGCAGAACCACACGAGATGCGCAAGGAGATCGCTGGTGGGGTGTGCTTGTGGAGAGCAACCATCTCAACCATCTTCATAAGGAGTAGCCCATGAACTGCCCATACGTGCTTCAACCGCAACCAAAGAACAGACCAAGAAAACCTCACTGGGCTATCGAACGTTTCGCTGCGAGAGCCGGGCAAGCGAACCTTCAACGAGCGTACAGGAACTCCGTTCAACTATCTCGAATACCCCACTGATATCGTCCTCATGGTCTTCTTCTGGCGGCTCCGGTACAAGTTGAGTCCGCGCGATCTGGCCGAGATGTTCTTGGAGCTGGGCTATGAGTTCACCCATGAGGCAGTCCGGGACTGGGAAGCGCGCATTGCCCCACTTCATACCTACCCTCGTGCCAGCCGCGAGACCCCTGGTAATGACATGCTCCATCGGACCAACCGCTACCTCAACAATCGACTGGAGCAAGATCACCGTGACATCAAGCAGCGCTCCTATCCCATGCGTGGTTTGAAAGCGTCGCCTCAGCCTCACGCTTCTGTCGAGCCTTCGATGAAGTGCGCCAGTTCTTTCGGGTCCAGACCACCATGAAACAACAGGTTTCCCTGGTGCAACAACGCGATCTGTTTCGTCAACGGCTGGAATGGCTTTTCGCGCTTGTCCATCAAGACGCTTGTGCTGTCGTCCCAGCAAGCCCGTTGCGAATTCCTCGACGAGAGCATATCCTGTGCTCAAAGATGTGCTCGTCGAGGAATTCCACAGCCTGCATGGTCTTGTTAAGGAGGAGGCATCAACCAATGGTCCACTTCCCGCGGATGGATACCCGCATTGCTAGGCGGCTCATGCAGAAAAAGAAGCGACTGGACGCATACGGGCCTCTGCCCCCGCTCACCGTTGAGAGGATCCACGAAGATTTGCGTGTGCTGCTCACCTACCACTCCAATGCGATTGAAGGAAATACCCTGCCGCTGGCGGAGACCCAGATAGTGCTTGCCTACGGGATAACGGTCAATGAACATCCCTGCTCGTTCATCGAGGGAAAAAGAGGAGCTATCACCTCTTCTGCCAGAGAGATGTGCATTTCGAGAGCCATCCCATTGGCGCATCTACACCAATGGGATCCAACGGGCCTCTTGCCAACCCAGATGGGCATGGCTATTGACTAACCGTACGGTGGCATGGGCCATATCTTGCCAATCCACCACACTAATGGTAGCCGGATCGAGAAAGATGCGCAAGGAAGAAGTGAGAGGAGCACCCATGGCGGAACACAGCAGGACTTTGATTGGTCCCACATGCGCAACAAGCACAATGGTCTGGGCTGAGTGCGCCTGCGCCAGTTGCTCAACGGCGGCACAGACGCGCCTCTGCATGTCTGCAAAACGTTCACCTGCAGGAGGCGCAATCGCCAGATCTCGCTCCCATTCCAGCAGATGATGAGCATCTTGCGGACTGCGCGCAAGCACTTCGGCCCGGCTCAACCCTTCCCAGGTGCCGAAATTGCATTCACGCAGTGCATCCAGCTTGAGTGCTTCAAGGGTATGGCGTTTCTTTCGGTACTTTTCAACTACCTTCATGCCCTTCACCGCACTCCAATGCTCGATATGTTCAAAAAGTGTTGTTCGGGTTTGTTGCCGTGTATAGCGGTGTGTCGCATTGTTTGGCTGTCAACTTGGCTGTCATTACATAGGGCTGATCTGGCGGCAACCATCCCGCTTTGCAGGAATGTTCACCCGAAACTGATACAATAATTGTTGGGTCACAACGAGATGAGTACCATTATGGATAGATACTTGCATGTTCTTCCCACTGCAAAGAGATATGATGAAAGGTTTGGATGACCTCTACAACAGGATAGAATGTTCTCTCGTGACACTGTGGGCCGTTTTCCAGTGCTTCCACCGGTTGAACAGAGAGTTCCGAAGGGGGGACTCCTGCTCATCACTTGCTCATAATGCTCTTAAATCGACTTCCTGCCTTGCTTGAAGGATATCTGTAGCTACGGAATAGGCCAATTGACAGTTCTTTGAACAGTTTATCAGATGGAGTGCCCCCCAAAAAGTGCATATCACCAAGACTTTAACACACAGAGTATTTCAACTTAAATTCATAGAGTAGCTATAAGAGGATCATCTCCTTGCAGTGGATGTTGACCTTAAACGCGCTCAAGAGCCTGCTGAGCAAATTCCTCGTATTGTTTGTCAGAAACACATCAAGAGGCCAATGGCTCGCTTTTTAGCGACGATAGCGAAGTTGTCTCGCTCTTTTGCGCGCTTGTTCCGCATCACGTTTCTTTCCAAGTCTCTCAAAGGCACTGCCCTTGTTGTTGTAGGCAAGGGCATAGCTGGGATCAATGAGAAGGGCTTGGTTACAGGCGACAAGAGCTTCCTCATACCGCTCGAGGTTGACAAGAGCAATACCTTTGCTCGTGTAGGCCGCGGCATTGCTGGCATCAAGGTGGAGGGCTTGATCGTAAGCGGCAAGGGCTTCTCTGTACCGCTTGAGGGGGCAAGGGCTTGGCCTTCAGCGAGCCATTCGTCTTTCGTTTTCAGGGGAGGTGGGAACGGGCCATCCTCGAGTGTGATCTCGCTTTCAATGGGTATGGAGGCGATAGGGCTGCCCCATTTGTTCATGAGCGTGATGTGTATCGTGCCAATCATGGCTTGCTCGGCTGCCGTGAGCAGAAACTTCGCGGGTCCGTAGGTGCCACCGAAGCAGTGGAGAATGACGTAACGCTCGCCTTCACTAAGGGGTTTATGCCTGAAGAGAGGCATAGTATCGAGGTGGAACCAGATGGTATATTCCTCGTCATCATAGGGCTATGGGTCGGGTAGCGCTACCATCTGCAGGTCAATTGTCATGAGGTACGACTTGCCGGCCTTTGCTTCACGCGGATAGCTGATAATTGGCTCTCTCGCTAGCAGATGCTGCTCGCTCGTACTCATACTTCTTTCTCCTCCTCCAAATGCTTTCTGAGCAGGCGCAGTCGAGCCAATGGATTGCCGTAATAGACATACATGAAGGTAGACAGGAAGTAGAAGTTTTTCTCCTGTTCCGTGAGTTGCGTGAGGTCTTTGTGTTCATGCCGTGCAATCATGCCTGGAGTGTTTGCAGCTAGTCCCACGGCTTCCTGACGTGCAATCATCGCCACCGCTTCCGCCCGTAACTAGCGAAGAACCTCGGCCGGTATTGTCGACTTGGTAACGCAGCTGAACACTGTGCTAAAATAGCTCCATGAAAACAAACCCCACTGCTCCCAATTACCAAGGGTTCCGTTTCCCCTCTGACATGATCAGCCACGCGGTGTGGCTGTATTTCCGCTTCTCGCTCAGTTTTCGGTACGGGTGAGGAACTTCTGGCCCAGCGCGGGATCGCCGTGACCTCTGAACCGGTGCGGCAATGGTGCCTCACATTTGGTCGATCCTCTGCCGATGAATTGCGTCGTCGTCGCCCTCGCTGTGGCGACAAATGGCACCTGGATGAGGTCTTCCTCACCATCGGTGGCCAGCGACAGTCTCTGTGGCCAGCGGTGGATCAGGACGGAAATGTGCTCGCTATCCTGGTGCAGAGCCAGCGCAACAAAAAGGCCGCGCAGCGATTTGTCCGCAAGCTGCTCAAAGGGGTGCACGACGTTGCGCGCGTGATCATCACCGATAGGCTGAAGAGGTATGGGGCTGCGAAACGCGAGATCCTGCCTGGCGTGGAGCATCGGCAGCACAAAGGATTGAACAACCGGGCGGAAAATGCGCATCAGCCAACACGCGCAACGCTTTCTTTCTGCATTTGGTCCTCTCTCCAACCATTTCCAACCACGAAGACACCGTTTGCGTGCCAGGGAATACCGTGCCATTGTACCGGGCCGATTCCAGACGTGGAATGAAGGAACCAGTGTACCATTGGTTGGCTAACTCCTGAACATCCTCAGCCCCTGGTTGCTCTCTCCTTTCTTTCCTCTTTTTAACTCGGCAATATGCTTCCTTTGAGCGAATAAGTTGACAATATCTGCACAAGGGCTTGGAAGCAAATATCTGCCTGGTAGCTCTCCTCAACGACTACATCGTTCATATTTTTCATTTTTCGACATAATATATTTCTAATGATGGAAAATTTGACGTAAGATTCGTGCTCTGTCAATGGGATGATGTAACTAAGACAGAACTATTGCGAAGTGCGAGGCAAACACCATAATCACAGGAGAATTTGGGTCTTGATAATCGTGTGAACATATGGTATATTTCCATTTGTAAGCAAATATTTTTCTTTTATATGGAAAATGTGAAGAACAACGTATCGCACATTGATGTTCATGGAGCAGAGGAGCGCTAAAGATGCCAGAGACGATTGGTTTCATTGGCCTAGGTATCATGGGCAAACCCATGGCTTACAACTTGATGAAGGCAGGCTACGAGTTAGTGATCTCTAACCGCAACCCGGTACCCGCGAATGAGCTGGCCGCCGAGGGTGCAACAACTGTGGGCAGCCCACAGGCGGTGGCCGAGCTGAGTGATGTCGTCATCACCATGTTGCCCGACTCGCCCCATGTTCGGGCCGTGGTGACCGGCGAGAATGGGGTGTTGGCGGGTGCCAAAGCGGGCACGCTTGTGATTGATATGAGCACCATCTCACCAGTAGTCACCCAGGAGGTGGCCCAGGCAGCGCATGTGCGCAGTGTGCGGATTCTAGATGCGCCCGTCAGTGGAGGCGATGTTGGAGCTCAGCAAGGCACGCTTTCTATCATGGTGGGGGGCAGCGCCGAGGACTTCGCGCAGGCCAAGCCGATCTTCGAAGTGTTGGGCAAGACTATCGTGCATGTGGGTGGGATTGGCGCGGGGCAGGTCGTCAAGGCGTGCAACCAGATTGTGGTGGCATTAACTATTGAGGCGGTAAGCGAAGCGCTGGTGCTTGGTTCCAAGGCCGGGGTGGATCCCGCAGTCATCCTCCAGGTCCTCTCGGGTGGCCTGGCGGCAAACCGCGTTATGGAAGTGCGTGGCCCCAATTTCTTGAAGCACGATTTCCGACCGGGATTCAAAATCGCGCTGCATCATAAAGATTTGGGGATTGCGCTCGCAGCAGGCCGCGAGTACGGCGTCGCGTTGCCGGTGACGGCCATCGTTGACCAGATGCTCCAGGCATTGAAGCTGCGCGGGCAGGGCGATCAGGACCATTCAGCTCTCCTCACCCTGATCGAGGACTGGGCGCAGCACCGGATCGGAGAGCCTAGGTAGCGGACAGACTGCTATCACGCAAAAGGAGGAATGTGACATGTCAAGAATGAACCCGATGGATGTAGTGGTCAAGATCATGGAGGATGAGGGGGTCGATTATGTCTTCGGCGTGCCTGGGGCAGCCATCTTGCCGCTCTACAAGGCGCTGAGCAAGTCAGAACGCATCAAAAACGTCTCGGTTCGTCATGAGGAGGGGGGAACGCACGCGGCGGACGGCTATGCGCGCGCGACCGGCAAGGTCGGCATCAGTATTGGGACGTCAGGCCCGGCAGGGACCAATATGATTACAGGACTCTATACCTGCCTGGCCGACTCCATTCCCATCATCTGTATCACTGGCCAGGCGCAGACACTTACCTTGCATCGGGAGGCGTTCCAGGCCGTGGACATTGCGGAGATTGCCCGCCCCGTCACCAAGTGGTCGGTGCTGGTGAGGGAGACCGCACAGTTGCCCTGGGTCTTCCGCGAAGCCTTCCGCATTGCGCGGTCAGGGCGCCCCGGTCCCGTGCTGATTGACCTGCCGCTGAATGTCCAGAAAGGGCTGGATCTGGAGTACGACCCTGGCCTGGATAGTTCGCTGCCAGTGGAGAAGCCGGGGCCAAACACGCATGCCATCCGCCGGGCAGTGGAGATGATCATGACTGCCGAACGGCCAATGCTGCTGCCGGGTGGGGGGGTCATCATTGCCAACGCCTCAGACGAACTCATAGCGCTGGCCGAGTATTTGCAGATCCCGGTGACGCCCACGCTGATGGGCAAAGGGGTCATCCCCGAGGACCATCTCCTGTACGCGGGCATGGTCGGTATTCAAACCAGCCAGCGCTACGCCAACCAACTCTTCCTGGAAAGCGACTTGATCGTGGCTATCGGTGCCCGCTTTGCTGACCGGCACACCGGCAACCTGGAGGTCTACCGCGGCAACCGGAAGTTTATCCATATCGACATCGAGCCCTTCCAGATCGGGCGGGTTTTCCCCCCAGACCTGGGAATCGTCTCGGATGCCAAGCTGGCGCTCCAAGCGCTGGATCAGGTGGCGCGAGAGTTCACCCCGGCACGTCAGCCGAACGCCTGGGTGGAACGAGTGCGGGACCTGCGTTACACGATGTGGCGCAAGACGGACTTCGATACGACGCCGATCAAGCCGCAACGAGTGTACCAGGAGATGAACGAGGTTTTCGACCGGGACACGCTCGTCGTCACCGCCATCGGGCTCTACCAGATCTGGAGCGGGCAATTCCAGCGCACCTACAATCCTCGCACTTACTTCTGTTGTGGACAGGCGGGCCCACTTGGGTGGGAGGTACCGGCGTGCATCGGCGTGAAGCTGGGCTGTCCAGATAAGCTAGTGGTGGGCGTTGTGGGGGACTACTCCTTCGAGTTCCTGATGGAAGAGGTTGCCGTTGCCGTCCAGTATAAGGTGCCCTACGTGCTCGTTATGGTGAACAACGGCTACATGGGCCTGATCCGGCAGTCGGAGCTGCCGTACGAGATGGACTTCGGGGTGGACCTCTCCTATGACGGGCCGAGCAGCGAAGCCTATGGCATGGATCATGTTGCGGTCATGGAGGCCATGGGCGCCATGGGCCGCCGCGTCACCCGACCCGAGGAGGTCAAGCCTGCGCTGGAGTGGGCCGTCCGGGTCAGTGAGGAGCGGCGAGTACCGATATTGGTTGAGGTCATCGTAGAGCGGGGGACGAACGCCGCGATGGGTACCGCGTTAAACAACATCATGGAGTTCGAAGCGCTGGCGGAGGGCGGCCCAGTGCCCGCCCACCACCACATTGCAGCTATTACTGAAGCGATGCCGGTGACTGACTAGTCCTGGAGGGCGATCAGCCAGCAGTGGTCAGCCCCTACTTCTGCCCAGGCTACCACACGGCGGGAGTAGGGAGAACTGACCGCTCGAAGGTAAAGGAGATTCGTCCATGCGGATTATCATTGCCCCCCAGTCACTCAAAGGCAGTCTCACCGCAGCCGAAGCCGGGCAGGCGATTGCACGGGGTGTACGAGTGGTCTATCCCGAAGCAGAGATCGACATCGTACCTGTTGCCGATGGTGGAGAAGGAACCGTGCAAGCCCTGGTAGATGCAACAGGCGGTGAGCTGGTGCAGCAGACAGTGACCGGCCCACTGGGGAAGCCTGTTGCAGCGTTCTTTGGACTCCTGGGAGATGGACGCACTGCTGCCATCGAAATGGCGGCATGTGCTGGCTTACCCCTTGTTCCCCTGAACCAACGTGATCCGCGTTTCACCACAACTTTTGGGGTGGGGGAGTTAATTGTGGCAGCCTTGAATCGAGGGTGCCACCATTTCATTATCGGCATTGGGGGTAGCGCTACCAACGATGGTGGCGCTGGCATGGTACAAGCGTTAGGCGCTTCCCTTCTCACAGCCAAAGGGACAAAGATCGCACAGGGAGGAGCAGCACTGGCAACGCTTTCTAGTATTTCGCTGGAAAACATAGACCCGCGTCTACAACAATGCAAGATAGAGGTCGCCAGCGATGTGACCAACCCATTGTGCGGGCCGCTCGGTGCATCCGCCGTCTATGGTCCCCAGAAAGGGGCAACCCCTCAGATGGTCATGCAACTCGATGCTGCACTGGCCCACTACGCGCAGATCATTGAGCGAGATTTGGGGCACTCTGTCAAAGATGTTCCAGGTGCAGGGGCGGCTGGCGGAATGGGAGCGGGGTTGATTGCCTTTCTCCACGCCACCCTGCGACCAGGTGCCCAAATTGTCTTAGAAGCGGTACGACTCGAGGAACGGGTTCGAACCGCAGACCTGGTGATTACGGCAGAGGGACAACTCGATGGGCAGACCGCGTATGGTAAGAGTGTGGGAGCTGTCGCTGGTCTCGCGAAACGCTACGGGCTCCCCGTACTGGCACTTGCCGGGGGCCTGGGCAACGACTACCAGAGGGTCTACACCCTCGGCATTGACGCTGTGGTGGTTCTCCCTTCTCGTCCCATGACATTAGTCTATGCAATGGAACACGCAGCAGCATTGACAAGTGACGCCATAGAGCGTGCCCTCAGAATATTGCGAATAGGCGGGACCAACGTACACTCATTCTCATGAAGAGAGGGTTCTGATCCCCTTTTCCTGAGAGCTCCCCCGGTTAAAACACCTGATTCTTACCCACAATTTACAAACGGAGGTGAAGAGCAAGATGAGCGCCCGGAAGCAAGGGTTTGCAAAGAGAGCCAGCCTTTCCAGATGGTTCGCCATCCTGGAGGACCATCATGGGAACGAGCCAGATAGCCCCCCAGGCGTGCCACCTCTCTCCAGAAGGTGCCCACCGTCATGCTGAGAGGCGATCCGCCAGTGCGCTCGGCCAACACGGCCAGCATCAGCGGCTCAATCAGCGCGTTCGCCGGGCGCTCTGGGTCTTCCCGAGCGCAGGCACGCACCTGCAACAAGCGTACGGCCAGCGGGGACAACAGACCCGAGCCTCCGCATCAGACCGTCAACCGGGGGCCCTTGCCGTTGCTCAATGCGACACCCGCTTTTCAGGCATGGATGATAGTCCTCGACCAGCCACCGATGCCGATACCAGTCCACGCGCTCCCACGCCTCTTCGAGCGTCGTGGTGGGGACCGAGGTCAACAAGACCCATTCCAGCGGCTCCTCGCCTTCCGGTGCCTGCTCTTCCCACACACGAATGACCCACACCGTCAAAGGCTCCTTGCTCGCTCGCGGCTCCTGGCGTGGTGGCAAGAGCGTCAGCTGCCCAAAGGCCAGCTGGAGCTGCGCCCTGCGCTTCTGATGACCATGCCGAGCGGGAAGCTCCAGCACATGGCTCGCCGGGCTCGGAAAGGCGCGGGCCTGCGTCAGCGAAGAGCTAATCTCTTCCTCGCTTTCTTGCACGCGCCGATTCTGGGCCGCTCGCACCAGAAAGTGCGCCTGCGCCGAGCGACACGCCTGGAAGAACGGGAACATATCCGCCCCCCGATCTCCGACAGGCACCCACAGGCTTCCCGACTCCGGCGTGCCAATGGCCTGCACCTGGCGCATCCAGACATCGGTTTCGCGCTCTTCTCGCTTGCGCCGTTGATACCGCTGTTCTCGCCTTTGGAGCGGGAATGCGCACAAAAGGTTCCTGAGCTATGCACCCCAGCACCTCGCGGGTCTGAGGGCGCACCGCCAGCACCGTTTGTACGAAAAATCCCCGTCCGCGTTCGTTACCGATTTGTCCCACGCCGCTGATCTTGCGCCGATGGGAAAGGTCGATGTCGGTGGTATCTTGCACCAACAGCACCACGTCCTCTCCCGCGGCTTGTTCCCTGGTCTGCTGAAAATGAGGCTGCATCAACGCCGCAAAGGTGACATCTGGCTCGTCAAGCCAACGATACAACGCTTTGGTCTCTTTCCCGGTGTGCATTTGAGCGGGCAGCGAACCCAAGGGGTTCTCCGCCAGGTGGGTGGCCGCTTTGACCGCTCGTCTCGTTCGACGCATAGCATGCAGTTGGACACTCCCACAGGTTCGCTCGGCCCAGCTCTTGGGATCCAACACGTCTTGTGTGTTCATCCTTTATTGTTTGCTGTTTAGACTAATGGAAAGCAAAAGGGAAGCCCCCTTGCGGAGGCAGGCCTAAGAGAGTAATGTTCCAGTAAATCAACGAAAGGAGCATTACTCAGATGTACTTTAACACATTGGATCATCTGCGTCAGCAGATGTATGGGTGCTTTGAGCGCAGTCGGGATGCGCTCTTCAACGTGGGCGATGCGCTGCTCAGCGAGTCGCAAGCGCGCAGCCTGCCCGAATTGTCGCTGTCGGTGTTCTTCGAGCGGAGCTTTCCCAGCGTCTACGAAGCGTTGCAAGATGGGCGCATCAACACCGAGCGCTTGCGCTCGGTCTTTGTGCAAGCCTTGCTTGAGGGGAAACCGACCGATGAGCCAATCTGGTTGGGCATCGATAGTAGTAGCATGCAACGCCTGGAAGCAGACAGCAGCCGTGATCGTGGCATGATCTATGTGCCGAACATGCCCCATGCCACCAAACCAGTGAGTGTGGGCTACCAGTTTTCGACAGTGATGCTCTTGCCAGAACAGCCCAGTAGTTGGGTGGGCATCCTGGAGCAACGCCGCATTGGCACCACCCAAACCGCCATCGCAGTAGGCATCGAGCAATTGCGCGCGCTGCTGCCCCTGATGCCAGGACGTCGAGTCATCCTGCTGGCAGATCGCTGGTACGCCACCGCCAGCTTTGTGTGTGCCTGTCATGAGCTGAATGTGGGGGCGCTGATCCGGCTGAAGCGCCATCGCAAGCTGTATCGAGCAGCGCCTCCACGCCAGCCAAAGCAGCGCGGAGCACCTTGCAAACATGGCCCGCTCTTTCAAGGCACCCGTCCCGAGACCTATGGGCCTGCCGATGCTGAATGGGAGGGGGTCGATGAGCACGGCAAGCGGGTGGTGGTCTCCTGCTGGACAGGCCTGCATTTCCGCGAGGCGCCCGAAGTCGAAGTCCGGGTGCTCCGCGTACAACGGCAAGCCGCCCGTGACAGCAAACGCGACCCGCGCGAAAGTTGGTTCGTGTGGACTGACCAAGGGGATATCCCGTTGGAGCAGGTGCGTACCTGGTATCGCAAGCGCTTCTCGCAAGAGCATGGCTATCGCTTTCGGCACCGCAAGACTTGCTCTGGACCCAGGCACACCTGCGCAAATCGAACGCTGGAGTTGGATCGTGGCCTGTGCTTGCAATCAGTTGCTGCTGGCCCAACATCTCGGTCAGGCGGTTCTGCGTCCATGGGAAAGCAAGCAGCGTGCGGTCACCCCGCGACAGGTACGTCGCGTGATGCCCAGCATTTTGGTGCAGGTTGGCACACCGGCCAAACCTCCCAAACCGCGTGGAAAATCGCCCGGATGGCCCACAGGTCGGGTTAGAACGCCTGCGCCACGCTTTGCGGTGGTGCTCAAACCCAAACCGGTGCCAAAAACGCACCGCAAACGGGCTTGAGTGTAGCAACATCATTGTCATACGTCGTCCATTTCGACTTCTCAGACGAAGTCGGCTAGCTCGGTATTAGTCTAAACGTCAATTATTGTATCACTTTGTAAATTGTGGGTAAGAATCAGGGTTAAAACACGGGGGGTTCCGAGCCGTCCTTCCACGCTTCCAGCCTTCCTCGTCGTAGGAGCAAGACGGGCTCTGGTGTGGGTTGGCTCGAACTTCTAGGCAGACGCGCTCCGGCACGGGGGATGCCCATGCTTTGGGGCAAGCTCTGCCCCTCTTTCGCACGTTGGACAACTCGCTCATGTGCTGCCCGCAGGCGCGCCTCCCCGCCCACCCCGGCACCTTCCCAGTACGCTGCATACCGGGCACATGAGGGGAGAGGATCTGCTGGATCGAGATAGGCCGCCAGAAAGGCGGAATACAGGTCGCGTTGCACTGGACCGATGCCACAGCCACACTGATGCATCCGCTCGTGCAGGGGCTTTTTGACGCAGTGGCCGCAGCCGTGACACAATTGCGACAACTTGCTCTTACGTGTGGAGACTTCGATCAGGGTGCCGCCCGTGCTTGCAACGGTGCGTCTCAACTGCTCAACAAACATCCCTGGTGCCCGAAGGCCCACGCTTTTTCCGTACTGTTTCTGCCAGCTTTTGTAGGAGATCTTCTCGGTGATGATGGTCTTGCCCACCGCCACGATCTCATGCGCTTTTTTCCTATGCAGACTCTTGCGATGAGCCGCCAGCTTGCGTTCTTTCGTGGCCTTCCGCCGCCGGGTTTTCTGGTAGCTCTGGCAGCTTTTCCAGCGCAGGCCCTTCTTGCCACCCTTCCTCACGCGTCCTCGCTCATCGTAGTGCTGCGGGTTGGCCGCTCGTCTTTGTCGATCCATTTTGCGCTGCAGGCGACGGATCTCCTTCTCGTCGGGAGCCAGTTCTTCACAGAAGAGCACGAGGCTGGCCTGCCCCTGACGTGGCACGAGCGCGAGCGTCGCAGGACCCAGATCCGCGCCAATGATCTCGCCGCCAACCACAGTTCCTCCTCAGGTGCCTGTCCTAAGTGCTCTACCACCGCCTTGCGTAACTGCTTGGTTAAGTGTGCAGCATCCAGTTCCCAGCGCTGAGTACTCTCTCCACTGGCGAGACGAATGATGCGTTGCGCGCCCTTCTTCGCCGTGGCCAGCACAGGTGAATGCACGGCAATCTGTTGGCAAATCAAGCTCCCGGCTCCCATCATGCCTCGAATCGTCTCATCAAACGTGGTGCGGGTCCGCTTATCTCCAATCAAGTCGTGGTACGGGGCTAAATAGCTCGTCAGTGGGTCGTTCCAGGTGGTCTTCCACTCCATCTTTCTTCCTCCTCATTGTGTCACAAGTCTTCTCCTTATTACTACGTTGGGCGGCCGTCTTGAGTTATGAGTGGATGTCAGCCGTTTGGGCCGACGCTCTGCTTCGCCCTCATCCCCTCCGCTTTCAAAGGAACGGCGGTTCATCCCCGGCATGCATGCAACGGGGCTTTCCCGCTCGGTTTTCTGTAAGACGGGGTGTTCCCCAGGAGCATGATGTATGTGTAAGAAGTTCACCCGTCATTGAAACGAGGGGACATAGTGGAAGCATCTCGTGATATGTTTGAGTACATTCTTGACCTGCTTGAATGTCTTGCTCGATCACCGAGGCATAGATCCTGTCGCAAGTGAGTTCAATGTGCCAGCGCTGTATGCGAAATCATGACCGTGTGACAGCTCTCCATGGAGCAACCTCATTGGTCTGGGAAGCGCATCCTGACTTCGTGGCAGCTAGCACACGATCATCCTGTTTGCTATCGATATCCACCAAGTAGAGTAGAGATTGACGAAATAAGCGACCAACCCCCTGTGTAGTAGAGGGTTCTGGTTAGTTCCATTCTCCCCCATTTCCTTCCGTATTGTGTTACCCCCCTCCTGTTGTGGTATAATTAGAGCATACTTTTCCACCTAATAGAAAAAATAAGTGTGTGGAAGCATAAAGGGATCATTATCCTTCAGTCTAAACAGAAAATACGGAGAAAATACGTGGCAAAAACACGTGGTAAATCGGAAAGTATGTTAATGAATGGGGTACAGTCTGTTGAGCGCGCCCTTGATCTGCTTGAATTGCTGGCTCGATCGTCGGACTGGATGGGGATTAGCCAGTTGAGTGCTGCCAGTGGTCAACCTGTTGGTACTGTTCATCGGCTCCTTATGACACTCGTAGCTCGTGGGTACGTGAAGCGTGATAGCGGCAGGCGCCGGTATGCGCTTGGTTCCACAGCCCGTCTATTGGCTGGCACAAATCCCCAGACGTTGAATTGGGCCGAGATTGCGGCACCTTTCCTACGCCAACTCGTAGAGATAAGCGGTGAGACAGCCAATATTGTAATAATGGAACAAGATAAAGCAGTGTATGTGGCCCAGGCCCAATCCGCACGTATGGTACGCATGTTTACTGAGCTTGGCAACCGGGTTCCGTTGCATAGTACGGGGTGCGGTAAGGTTCTTTTAGCATATCAACCCGATAATGTGCAAGCTTCTATCATTGTGCAGACGGGACTACCAGCATTGACTTACAAAACTATTACAGATCCTGATAAACTGCGACGGGAGTTAGAAATGGTTCGCCAAGAGGGCTATGCGATTGATAATGGAGAGCAGGAGGAGGGCGTCCGCTGCTTTGCGGTGCCGATATATGACCCGGAAGGCAAGGTCATAGCTGCAATGAGCATTTCTGGACCGAGCAGCAGGCTAGATAGCACGCGAGTTCCATTCCTTATACAGCACCTAAAACGCACCAGCGCTGACCTTTCCGCTAAATTGCTTGACTTGCATACTACCAAAGAAATCGGCGCTTGAAAAAGAAGCTACGGTAGAGTAGACGAGCAGAAACAGTTATGAACATGCTCGTTTGTGACTCGCACTTCTCTCCATTGCGCTCGTTGGCACCTCGCATCTTTTTTTCACGTCCAGCCCAAGCGGTGGATTGCACGGCTCATGGTGGATATACTCATCCTCACACCACGCTCAGTTTCCCATAGCTGGCAAATTTCTTCCAAGCTGTCATCAGGGCGCGCTTCTAGTTGCTCTCGTAGACCGGTTCGCAAAACCACTCCTTTAGTCTCTGGCATAACCCAATGCTTATTCCTATTGGAGGAATATTATTGCCCACTATATGGAATATCTTTATGTTTAGATGATGGTCAAGTAGGAGATAGCGTATGAAATGGAAAAAATCATATAAAACACTGGCATCCACTCATACATCAGACAGATGGATTCGTTGGCACATGGGGAAGAACTTGATGGTCAGAGCCGAAGGTGCTTCTTGCCTCGCTCAGATTCTATGGGAGGTGAGTTATGAGTGGATGTCAGAAAAACAGTCCGTGCGTCGTGTCAAGTCAAATGAAAATGTTACCGAACGATGACGGTTCCGTCAAATGAAAATGTTACTGAGCGGTGAGGGGGTCAAGGCGGCCCCGCTCGCGAGCGGGGCCGCCTTGACCCCCTCACCGCTTTTGGGCTTGCAGCCCACTCCTTTCTGTCATTAGGCCGCCGTCCCGCTCTGGGCCAGTGCCCCGTCCCAGAGGGCGGCCAAGCCCCGATAAATCTCTTCGCGCAACAGCAGGGGATTGGTCTGCTCATAGAGCGCCTGCAATCGCTCCTGCTGCTCTTGACTGAGCACTCCCGTGGCGAGCAGACGTTGATAGGGCGTCTGGGCTTCATCCCATTTGCGCCGCACCTTGTCCCCTTCCACCGTTTTTTCGCTCTCGATGCATCACCGGCTGGAACAGGTTGTAGTAGCGCCACATCCGCTCATAGAGCGCGTTGCCTGCCGCGATTTGCTCCGGGGTATCCAGGCGCAGTTCGCCGAAGTACTGCCGCACCAAGGTGTCGTTTTTCTGTTCCACGTGGCGGTTATCATTCTTCTGGTACGGACGGCTGCGCGAGAGGTGGGCCCCCGTCACCCGCTCCTTCCAGAACCGCACCAGGTGGTAATTGAAGAACTCCGTCCCATTATCGGGATGCAGCTCTTTCACGGGAAAAGGCAGTCGCTCGATCACCTGCTTGAAGGCCGCTTCCATCGCCTGATAGCCTCGTCCTAAGAGCATCACCCGCTCACTCCAGCCGGTGGCTACATCGATCAGTTGCAGGGTGTGGGCATACTCCCCGGCCGCACTCTCTCCCCCATGATGCACTAAATCCGTCTCGAAGTGGCCTGGATCGGAGGTGTCCCAGGGAATGCGTCCCATCGGCACGCCTTTGGTCACCTGATTGGCTCGGTGCGGGCCTGTGCGCGGCAAACGGGCCTTGCGCAACATCCGTTCCACCGTTGCGGGGCTGATCATCGCCAGTTGGCTCTCCACCTCGGTCGTCAAGACCAGCGAACCAAAGCCGGCCAGGTGCTTTGCCGTCCTCCCCAAACTGGGGGTCAGTCGCTCGGCACAGAGGTAGTCCAGGCTCTCCCACACCCGCAAGACTACCCGTTCGACTTCCGGCCCATACGTACGGCTCCGGGGCGTGCTGCGTTTCTTGCGTTCCAAGCTCTTCCCGTTAAGCAACCGGATCAAATGCTTGCGGTGCAGCTTGCTCACCTGCTCCATCTCGCTCAACAACTGGCTCCGTTCTTTTCGCTTCGCCTTCCAATAGCGTTCAGCCATCAGGTTCACATACTTGCGTCTTTCATCAATCGTCATCTCGTCTCGTGTTGGCATCGCTTCCCTCGTTCGGTAACATTCAGCTTAGTAACATTTTACATGACGGAATACGGCGTCTTGACAACCTCTGAAGTAATGGTTATACTTGAAATAGTGGAAAATACTTTTCCGTTTAATAAAAATCAGTAGTCCACCAACTCTTGCTCTATTTGGAGTACCGGTCAACGCTGCCAAAGGATTTTTCCTGGATATCGCGAGGTAACAAGTGGTTAAGCTTACCCTTAACTAAGGAACAGGTATCATGCCCAAACAGATGACGCTTCAGGAGATCAACACGCTTGACCAGGAGCGCTTTGTCATGGCTTTCGGCTCGCTCTTTGAAGGACCACCGTGGATTGTCAGACAGGCATGGCATGCCCGGCCATTTAACAGTCTGACACACCTGCATGAGGCCTTGTGTACGGTCATGTATCATGCACCAGTCGAGCAGCAAGTGGCGCTGATCCAGGCGCACCCGGACCTCGTCGGACTGGCAGCCCTGGCTGGGACATTGACTCCAGAATCAACCAACGAACAAGCATCTGTAGGGTTGGATCGACTCTCACCAGAGGAAATTGCTACCTTCACGCGACTGAACCGGGCCTATGATGGCCGGTTTGGCTTTCCGTTTGTGATCTGTGTACGCGAGAATAAGAAAGAAAGCATCCTGGCAGGTTTTGCAACTCGTCTCCAGCACTCCCAGAGCCGCGAGATCGAGACCGCCCTTGATGAAATCGCCAAGATTTGCTGGTATCGTTTACGTGATACCGTTCTTTGGGATGGAGTCGAGTAGTGTGAACAGTGTGAAGGCTGCAGGAGGCGGATGCCTGGAGATACCGCTCTCGGCTGCTTGACTGCCTGGTCAGGATTACCCACTTCCATTGTTAGTACGTTTTGTTAGCTGCTAAAGGAGGACAGTGATGAATGTCGAGAACAATTACAATTATGTGATCAGCTATGGCAAGGCCCAGGTTCCTGTCTACCGCTTGTATGCGTCCACACTCACGGGCGTAGCACCTATTCCCGAGTCAGCATTCATTGGCAGAGGCAATGTCCTCTTTGCTGTGGAGGTGGATGTCGAGGTCTTTGGGGAGAATTTCCTTCCAGCGTATACCCATGGTGACAATAGCATGGTGGTAGCGACCGACACGATGAAGAACTTTATCCTCCGGCAGGCACTCGCATTTAACGGGTCAACACTCGAGGGGTTTCTTGATGCGCTCGGTCACCAATTCCTGGCAACCTATCCCCAGATGGAGCGGTTGCGACTGACAGGGAGGGAAATTGCCTTCACGCCATCTCGAGTGCCCCTTGGTAATTCTGCTGGTTTTGAGGACAGCAAGGTGCTGTTCAAACGGTCGAACGATGACTTCAGAATGGTGAGCATCGATTTTGCATCCAACGGCAAGAACACTATCATTACTGGACATCGTTGTGGGCGAGTTGGGCTGCAATTAATGAAGGTCACCGGAAGCGCGTTTACTCAATTCGTCCGCGATGCCTACACAACACTGCCTGAACGGGGAGATCGTCCATTGTATATCTACCTCGATGTCTATTGGAAGTATAGCGATCCTGATGAGATACAGTCGCATTATATCCCGAGCGAGCAAGTACGTGATGTGGTGCAGGTCGTCTTCCATGAATTTGTGAGCGAGTCGATTCAACACCTGGTCCATGAGATGGGAGTGCGACTCCTGGAGCGCTTCCCACAGATGGCTGAGGTCTCTTTTGATGGGCAAAATCGCACACGGGACCCGATGGGCGTGTCTGAAACCGATCCGGAACAGAAAGTGTATAGCGATCCGTTCCCGGCCTATGGCATGATCAAACTGACGATGAGCAGAAAAGGCTGATGCGGGCGGAAGGAGTGAGTATGGCTGGTAGACTCACCACACATGTGCTTGATACAACGCGGGGCTGCCCAGCCTCTGATATGACGATTGAGCTGTGGCGACTGGATCCAGAAGGCAATGGACATAGATTGTTGAAAACCGTGCGTACGAATGCCGATGGACGCACAGACGGGCCACTGCTTGAACATGATGATTTGATAGCCGGTATCTATGAGTTGGTGTTCGCTGTGGGTGAGTACTTTGCTGCGCAAACGGGAACGATGAGCAAGTTCCCGTTTCTGGATCGTGTTCCTATCCGGTTTGGTATTGCTGATCCTACTATTCATTACCATGTGCCATTGTTGACATCGCCTTGGGCTTATAGCACGTATCGAGGAAGCTAGGCCATGAGCAACGCGATAGAGCCTATCGACGGCGATCTGGAAAACAAGGAGATAATCATGTGGCAAAACTATTTACAGCCGACGAGTCTCGAGGGAGCGCTGGAACTGCTTGAGCAGTACGCAGGAAAGGCGCGAATTGTAGCCGGTGGCACCGATGTCCTGGTAGAGTTGCAACGCGGTGTAAAACCCACCGCCACGCTGATCGACATTACGGCCTTGCGCGACCTCAAATACATGCGTGAGGAGAATCGGTACATCCTTTTAGGCGCTCTGACCACGCATAATGATGTGATCGCCTCCTCCACATGTGTGCAGTATGCATTGCCATTGGCGCAAGCTTGCTGGGTAGTTGGTGCACCCCAGATTCGCAACCGTGGGACCATCGTCGGCAACCTGATGACGGCTTCACCTGCAAATGACACGATCACGGCTTTGATGGCGTTGG
>WNGD01002992.1_pt1 | contig 19142 bp, 17 predicted proteins | sample 5400671 | NCBI WGS metagenome assembly WNGD01 (sample SAMN13153369, study PRJNA577476) | soil metagenome | isolation source: 40 cm soil or saprolite under grassland replicate 2 | place: USA:California | collected 2016-06-15
CCACAGGTTCGCGCACAGGCGCGTTGACGGCTTGCGGAGACCGTGCGATCGTGCTGGCGACGAGGCCCCCGGCAGGACAACGGCCCTCGCTCTGTAAGGGGAAGGCAGAGCGCGAGCCCGAGAATTGTCGGGGGTCTCGGCATTCTCACCAGCGAGAACGCTAAATGCCTCTCATGCTCAAGCGGCGTCAATCCTGCCACGGGCAGCAAACGGGCAGCAACGCATTTCAGCGGCGCCCTGCGTCCGACTCCAGCGAGGCCCGTTGGGCGACCTCCAGCACCACGGCAAGGCGCGTCTCGACGGCGGCCACGATCCGCGCGACCATCTCGGGCGTGGTCTCGCGGTACACCCGGCCCATCCGGCTCCCCTGCTCCAGATGGCGCCCGCCAGCGTGGCCCATCACCTCGTCAATCACTCGGCTGGGGATGGCGGCGTCCTCCAGCCAGGTCGCGAAAGTGTGGCGTAGGTCGTGTGGGCCGCGCAGGTCGAGATCGGCGAACCGGCGAGTCTGGTCCGCCTCCGTGGCCGACCAGCGCATTGGCCCGTCACCATGGATGGTCGGGAGTGCCAGGCCCTCGGACTTGAGCATGTCCAGGGCGACCTCGATGGTCGCCGCTCGGAGCTTGCCGCCGGGCGTGCTGAACCGCTCGGCGAGCTGGTCGGGCATGAGGGGGCCTTCGGCCCGAAGCGCGGCCAGGACGCGGCGGGCTGTCGAGGGTAGCTCCATCGCTGGGTCGGTGAGCTTGTGGGCGGCCTTCTGGTACACGTGCTTGAGCAGGTGCCGCGACAGGGGCTCGCGGTCGGTGCCGGGGACGGTGAAGACCAGGTCGTCAGGGTCGCTGCCCGCCAGGGAGTTGCCGCCGGATCGCCTCGATGACCTGCGGTGCCAGCGGGACAGGACGGATGGCGGCCGGGCTCTTGGGGCGGCTCTTGAAGCCGCTGCCGAACTTTCCGGCCTGGTAGCGGATCGGGGCCACCTGGAGGACTCGTCCACGGGCAGTCGCAGCAGTGGGCTTCCACCCACGCCGCCGATGGGTCGCCGAATACCCCGCCGTCCACCAGCTCCGGGGCAGGCGGGCGCACGTTCAGGAAGTTGCTCACGCCGCGTCACCCCCTGCGGGGGTGGTGCTGTGCGTGGGCTCGGCGCTCCCTGCCGGCGCGATCAGGCCGGCGAGCGCGTACTTGGGGATGTAGATGGTGCCGCCGATGCGCTTGTGGGGCAGCACGCCTCCCTCCTTTGGTCTTCACGGGTTCTTCAAGGTGAGGAACCAAGATACTAGGTTCCTAGATACCTGTCCACTGAGGTCCGAGGTTAGGACTAAGATGCGAGCGGCCTGGCTGGCCCGAATACAGACATGAGTGATGGGAGCCCCGAATGCCTCTTCCGCGACAGACGGCCTATAGCCAGATCGCCGAGCTACTTCGTGAGGAAATCCTTGCCGACCAGTACGAGCCCACCGACGACGACCCGCGCCGCAACGAGCTACCCGGCGCTGCTGAGCTTGCGGCGAAGTACGGCGTCAGCGACAAGACGGCCGGGCGGGCAGTCCAACAGTTGATCGCCGAAGGACTCGTCATGAGCCGGCCGGGTCTGCGCCCGATCGTGGTTCCTCCCAGACAACGCCTCGACCGGTGGCCCATGCAGCGCCGCTACGCACGGGCGCGGGAGGCTCGCGGGCTGGTGTTCGGCAGCGACATGCAGGGACGCGAAGTCGAGAAGCGGACCACCAGCACAGGCAAGGTCCCTGCACCCGATCACGTCGCGGCGCTCTTGCGCATCGAGCCAGGCCAAGAAGTCTGGGCTCGCTCCCGTCAGGCTCTCATTGACGGGCGGGTCGCTGAGCTGAGCGTGAGCTACTTCCCGCTCGACCTGGCGGAGGGGACCGTGCTCGCGACCGCTGGGCCATACCCACCGGGCGGCGTGGTCGCAGCCCTGGAGAGCCTCGGTCACCGCATCATGCGGACCGCCAACGAGGCCCGCGCACGACTCGCCACCGACGATGAGCTGCGGGCGTTCGGCGCGGACACCGATCTTGCACCGCTGGAGAATCGCGTGGTGATCGAGATCACTCATGCGACTTACGGCATGGACGACGAACCGCTCGAAGTGGTGGTAAGCGTGCGACCAGCAGATAGCAACGTCATCGTCTTCGAGACCTACGAGGGTCCACCGGAGGAGACCGAGGAAGACCAGGCCGTCGACCAGGAGGTGAGGCCATCGTGACGACCCGGCCGCTCTTCGACGCTGACGCCTCCACTAAGTGGTCCGTTTTGTAAGTTCGTGCGTGGTCAGAATCGGTGTTCAGGACCAAGCGGTCGGGTCGGCAAGGTAAAGTCCGCAGGCGCAGTCCAGCGCCTCCTGAGGAGTTCCACTGGGCCGGCCGCTGGGCAGGATCGAGTCCTCGTAGCCATCCTTGCTCGCGAGGTAGACGGCAAATCCCCATACAGTCGCCGAGCCGGCATACCGCAGCCGGCACAGCGGCAGCGCCTCGCCTGTTTCGAGTTCGCCGTCGACGTAGGCGAACCGGCCGCGGAAGCGCACGTGCACGTCGGCCAGCGCTGGCCAGCGCTCCCGCGCGCGGGCCAGCAGCCGCTGGTGCAGCGAGGTCTTGGTCGACTCGGGGATGGTGGCGGGCATGGGCCCATCATCGCCCAATCCGGTAGGGTCCCGCCCGCCGGCCACGGCACCGGGCCGGCCACGGGCCGTGCACAGGTGGGAGGTCGAATCGGATGGCACACGGTGGCGGGCGCAGCCCGTTCCAGATCAGGTTGCGGGCCAGTGAGCGGCGCTGCCTCAAGGCGCGTGCCCGTCGGCAGGCGGCTCCCTTCAGGGAGGTGGTGCGCGCCAGGATCGTGCTGGACGCCGCGGCGGGGTTGTCCAACGCGTTGATCGCACGGCGGGTGGGGGTGGTGCCCAACACGGTCGGCAAGTGGCGCAAGCGCTTCGTTGAGGAAGGCTTCGCCGGCCTGCGGGACCGGCCCCGGCCGGGCCGGCCGCGGGTGTTTGCGGCGGCGGTGGTCGCCCACACCAAGGCGATCGCCTGTGAGCTGCCAGCCATCAAGGGCGTGCCGCTTGCCCGCTGGAGCCTTTCCGAGCTGCGCGAGGAGGTGTTGGCCTGCGGCCTGGTCGACGACGTGTCGATCGCCACGCTGTGGCGCTGGCTGGACGCCGACGCCCTCAAGCCGTGGCGGTACCGCTCTTGGATCTGGCCCCGCGCCCCCGACTTCGCCGCCAAGGCCGGGGTCGTGCTGGACCTGTACGAGCGCCGCTTCGCCGGCCGCCGGCTGGAAGCTGGCGAGTTCGTCATCAGCGCGGACGAGAAGACCTCGATTCAGGCGCGCTGCCGCTGCCATCCGAGCCTGCCACCGGGCCGGGCGCGGGCGATGCGGGTCGAGCACGAGTACGAGCGTGGTGGCGCGCTCGCCTACCTTGCTGCTTGGGACGTGCACCAGGCTCGCCTGTTCGGCCGCTGCGAGTCGACCACTGGCATCGGACCGTTCGGCCGGCTGGTGGAGCAGGTGATGACCGTCGAGCCGTACGCGTCGGCCAAGCGGGTGTTTTGGGTGGTGGACAACGGCTCCTCCCACCGCGGCCAGGCGTCGGTCCAGCGGCTGGAAGGCGCCTGGGACAACCTCACGTTGGTCCACCTGCCGGTGCACGCGTCGTGGTTGAACCAGGTCGAGATCGTCTTTTCGGTGATCCAACGTAAAGTGCTCAGCCCGAATGACTTCCTGGACCTTGCCGAGGTCCAGCAGCGGCTGCTGGCCTTCCAGGAGCGCTACCAGCGTGTGGCCGTGCCGTTCGACTGGCGCTTTACCCGGTCCGATTTGGATCAGTTGCTCCGCCGACTCGACGAAAAGCAACTCTTGAATGCCGCATAAATTACACTACCCACGAACTTACAAAACGGACCACTAAGCTCAAAGCCGTCTACCGGACTCCCGATGTCGTTGCACAACGACACGCCACGTTGCACGCACTTGGGCTTCAAGGCTGGGGAGCGGGCGCTTGACGTTGGCGCAGGACCGGGGTTCCTGGTATCGGAGATGGCCGAACAGGTCGGGCCTAACGGCCGCGTCACCGGCCTGGACATCTCCGACAGCATGGTCGCGCTCGCGCAACGCCGCTGCGCTGAGGAGCCCATCAAGAGCCGAACCACGATCATCAAGGCCGACGCGACCGCGCTTCCCTTCCCCGACGCGAGCTTCGATGTGGGGGTGTCCACCCAGGTCTACGAGTACGTGCCCGACATCGCCCAGGCGCTCGCGGAGCTGCACCGCGTGCTGCGGCCGGGCGGCCGGGTGCTCATCCTCGACACGGACTGGGACTCGGTGGTGTGGAACGCGCACGATCGAGTGCGGATGCAGCGGATCTTGGCCGCGTGGAACGAGCGCTTCGCCGACCCGTACCTACCCCGCACGCTCACATGCCGCCTACGGGATGCCGGCTTCGAGGTCCGCTCCAGGGACGTACTGGTGCTGTTCAACCCCGAGTACGACCCGGACACCTACAGCGTGAGCAACGGGCGGATCATGGCCGATTTCGTCCCAGGCCGGCAGGGCATCACCCGTGACGAAGTCGAGGCGTGGATGCGCGACCTAGAGCAGCGCGGCCACGAGGGTGACTACTTCTTCAGCCTGAACCGGTACCTCTTCCTCGCGGAAAAGCGCGGGTTCCCGGTCGACCGTTAGACCTCATCGGTACCGGCCGTTCGAGCCGTTCGTCTGGCGCGTCTGATTGGGGTTGTGAGAAATTTCCTCACGGCATCAAGGCCGGCCCTGCTGGCGGCCGGCTGCGGCGGCCGTCCTCGGCCGGCGCACCTCGACGGGTTCCCGGGCCGGCCTTACCGCGCAACCGAACCGCCGCCGCTTTAACCCTGAAGCGCGATTTAGTAAATAGCAACTCGAGAACTACATACCTCGCAAACATTGAGACCTCGCAATGGTCTAAATATAGTATAAATCTACTCATCAACGTTGTAACAAGCAGATCGCGACCCCAACCGCCGCAATTGCGAGGTATGCACGGATAGATTAACGATAGAGTAGCCCACTACTCGTCCAGTCTTTGACACGTTCTTTTACGTATCTTTTACGTATAGGTGTTGACACCATGCCATGGCAGCGAGAGAATTCCGCGATCTTAAGCGAACGGCCGACACCGTAGTCATGTGCCTTCGCAAGGGGGCGGTTATGCCACGACCTGCCTTGACCAATCTCGCAGGGCCATCTAGCTCTCGACCGCCAGGACGAATCCTGCCGCATGCCCGCTCACCGCCTGCGCAGGTCCGCGATGGCCGACACGTGGGTACTCCAACGCGTGAACTACAAGGCCCTCCCCAGAGAGGGGGGTTTGAGTATCTCCTCAAGATTACGAGCAACCAAATGGGGGGATTGATGAGGAGATTAGGGATCAGAACAGGGATCATCGGCGGATTGGCGATGCTGCTGGTAGCGCTCTTTGCCTCGGTGGCTTTGGCCGTCACGCCAGGCACCTTCACGCCAACGGCCGACAGCTTCAACCCCGCGAATGCCCCGGGCAGCTCGCACCTCACCTCGGGTACGCCCTCGTGCACGGTTAATGCAGACCGCTCGATCGACTGTAGCGCGTACGTGCTCGGGGGTGTCGGGCACACCAACGCAAACGTGAGTCTGACTGCCAACTACTCGGCGACCATCGACTGCACCAACCACGGCGGCAATCTGGTCGAGTCCCACACGACGACCTTCTCGGCCAGCAGTTCGGCCACGGTGACCTCCACGAGGAATGGGCAGTTGTCTGTCCCGACGCGGTCAGTAAGCCCATTCTCGGCGCCGCAGGTCTGTCCGAATCCGAACTGGACGCCCTCGATCCGGGCGGGGACTCTATCGCTCAACACCTTCACGTACACGCTCACCTTCGCGGGCTTCACCTCGCCCTACATCACGATCACCGCCACCGACCCCTAAACCCGTAGGCCGGTGAGCCGCTAGACAGAAGGGCTGGGCCTCCTCAGGCCCGGCCCTTCATTTGTGCGGCTACCTTCCTGGACAATGACACCAACGAACGGTGGCCGGGCGTGCGGCAGCAGCAGGGCAGCAAGCCGGCTCCGGAAGGTTCGGGAGAGGTACCGACGAAGCTGGAAGGAAAAGGACTAGCGCAACGCACCCACATCCGGCTTGACCTGCGCTTTTGCCTGGATTCCTCACCGTCCTGCACAGCCCGAACTACCCTGGTATGGGTGCTGTGCAGAAAGGGGAAGGCAGAGCGCGAGCCCGAGAATTGTCGGGGGTCTCGGCATTTCGCGGCCGCGCATTTCGATGCCAATGCAGCCGCGGACGGAGGCTGATCGGCGGCGGAAGGCGGCGACGCGCTCGACAACCGCGAGCAAGAGCTGCGTCAGGTCCGGTGCACGCGGACCCGGCCGGCGGACAGTCGGACGCTGATCTTGAAGCCCCCCTTGCCACTCGTCCCGGTCGAGCGCCAGGCGCCGTCGCGGTTGACCAGCCCCTGCGACGAGAAGTTGTTGAGGGCGGGGCCGTCAACCCGGATCTCGCAGGTCGCCGACCTCGGCAGGTAGACGTCGACCAGCCCGGTGGAGATCTGGAGGTTCACGGGGACCTGCGTGCTCGGCTGGTTCAGCCGCACCGCTATTCGCGAAATGCCCGCCTCGACGTCGACGCCGCGGACGTCCAGTTCGCGGAGATCGAGATCGCCGGTCAGCGCCCCGGCCTCGGCCTGGATGCGCCAAGGCACGCTCGAATTCAGCCGGATGCCCCAGTCGCTGCCCCGGTTGCGGGCCAGCAGGCCGTGCTGGGTAGGCCCGCGCAGGTCGACCACCGCCTGCTTGCCGCTGTTCGACACCCCCGCCGACGGCGTCCCCGGGCTGCGAAGCTCAGCCTGGTAGAGGCCGACCGAGCCCGAGTCGATCCGGAGCTGACCGCCTCCCTGGCTGGTCCGGAGGACCGCCGAATCCGTCCCCGCCGGCACCGGCGCGCCCTCTGTCGAGATGAAGCCGGCTCCTGGCGAGGACACCGACAGGACCACCGGGCTCGCCACGGCGATCACGATCAGGATCCCGCCGATCGCCCGCAGCGATCCGCGCCGCACACCGCGGCCGACCCGCTCGAGCCCGAAACCGATGGCCACCATCGGGATCGCCAGCAGGATCGTCTGCACGATCGAGGTGACGTGGGTCGCCAGGCCGGCGACGGTGGCGATCAGCCCGGCGACGAGGATGACGAGGCCCGTCCAGTAGGCGCCGTTGCCCTCGCGTGCCGGAGGCATTCCGTCGGGCCACTGATCGTAGTATTCGGCACCTTGCCGCAGCCGCTGTGTTGCCGGCGACACGCTCGTCGCCCCCGGCGGCCCCATACTGTCGGGGTCGTCCATGGGCAGCCCAGGGGTGGTCGCCGATCCAACCGGGTACCCGCCGGGACTGGGGTACCGCTCCGACCCGTCCTGCTCCCGCCTCACCGGTCTCCTCTCGCCGTCGATGAGTTGGGAGTATCCGCCTCAAGGGTTCACATGAAAAAACCGCCCTGCTGGCGCGCGGGTGAAGCCCCGGCGGCCATCGCCCGACGGATGCGCCCCTCGACCACCAGATCCGGCGAGGAGCCGTGCAGCCCCAGGGTCTCCGGGCGGACGCCGGCCAGCGCGGCCTCCGGGACCAGGCCCACGATTTCGGAGGAGACCACCTCGACGCCGGCTTCGGCGGCCAGCCCGGCCACCGCCGCATACGCGGTGGCGAGCCCGGTCACGCGGAAGTCGAGCAGGTTCATCGACACCTGCGTCATCCGGCGCCGCTCCAGCGGCAGGCCAAGCGCCCGCACGGAAGGCAGTCCGCCGTCGCGCGCCCGCACGGCCCGGGCGATGCGCTTGGCTATGGCGATGTCCTGCGTCGCCAGGTTCACGTTGTAGGCGATCAGGAAGGGCCGCACGCCGACAGCGGTCGCTCCGGCGCTGGAATGCAGGCCCGGCCCGCCGAGGTCCGGCGCCCTGGCCGGATCGCGCTCCGCCGCCAGGACAAGCCCCTCGAAGCCGCCGGCACGCACGGCCGGCAGCTCCGCACGCTGGGGGACGCGGGCGGCCGCACCGTAGAGATAGACCGGGACGCCCACCTCCTCGACCAGCCGGCCAGCCGACGCCAGGGCCAGCGGCACGCAATCGCAGGCGGGGTCGAGCGGGACGAACGGGAGCACGTCGAGGGCTCCCATCCGCGGGTGCGCGCCTTGGTGGCGGGTCAGATCGATCAGGCGGGCGCAGGCTGCTGCCCCACTGACGGCCGCCTCCACCAGCGCCGGGCCCGGTCCCACCAGGGTGAGGACCGAGCGATTGTGGTCCGGGTCGCTGGAGCGGTCCAGCAGCAGCACGTCCGGATGAGCGGTCGTGAACGCCGCGACGATCTCCTCGACCACCTCCCCACGCCGACCCTCCGAGAAGTTCGGCACGCACTCGACCATCCCGCCAACGTCCCTCACCCCGGCAGGAGCGGCCCCCCCGGCCTCCGCCGAGGCGCCACCGGCCTCCCGCGACGCGCCCCCCACCTGCTCTGGGCCGGCACGGGACTCCCCTGGGCCGGCGCCGCTGGTCTCCCGTGGGGCGGTGTCCCTGCCTTCTTCGGCGGCGTCAGGCATCGGGCTGCTCCGCGGGCTCGTGCAGGAGGCCGAGCGGGACGCCGTCTCGGGCCACGACCCGGCCGCCCTTGACGACCACGTGCGCGAGGTTGACTCCCAGGTGGTAGGCGAGGTCCAGGTAGGAGCGCCCGCTCAGCACCACCAGGTCGCACGCCGAGCCAGGCGTCAGGCGACCGGCCCTCTCCCCTCGGCCGACCGCGCGCGCCGCCCCGCTGGTGGCACCCAGCAGCGCCTCCTCCGGGGTCAGCCCACCGTGGATGCAGGCCAGGGCGATGACGAGCTGCATCGACTCGCAGTAGCAGGTCCCGGGATTGCAATCGGTCCCGAGCGCGAGCGTCACCTGGCTTTCGCGCAGGACGCGCACCGGGGCCACGTCCCCGGTGCCGAGCAGGAAGCTCGTCCCGGGCAGCAGCACGGCGACCGCTCCCGCCTTCGCCAGGGCGGCGGCCTCGGCGTGATCGAGGAACAGCAGGTGATCGGCTGACACGCAGCCCTGCTCGGCGGCCAGCCAGGCACCGCCGGTCGGGCCCAGCTCGTTGGCGTGCAGCTTGGTCTTGAGCCCATGCCGGCGGCCCGCCGCCAGCACGCGCCGTGACTCGGCCACGGTCAGCGCGCCACGGTCGCAGAACGCGTCGACGAACTCCGCCAGCGGCGCGCAGGCGGGAAGCATCTCCTGCACGAGCAGGTCGATGTAGCCAGCGCGGTCGTCGGCGAACTCCGCCGGGATCAGGTGAGCGCCCAGGAACGTCGGGACCACCTCGATCGGCGTCCGGGCCGACAGCCGCGCCAGCACCTCGAGCGAGCGCCGCTCGTCGTCCACGGTGAGGCCGTAACCGGACTTGACCTCGATGGTGGTCGTGCCGTGCACGCCGGCCTGGACGAGCCGGTCGCCCGTGGCGCGCTCGAGCTCGGCGTCGCTGGCCGCCCGGGTGTCACGCACCGTCCGGTGGATCCCGCCTCCGGCCGCCAGCGCCTGCTCGTAGCCGACCCCACGGAGCCGCGCCGCGAACTCGTCGGCGCGGTCCCCGGCGAACACCAGATGGGTGTGCGCGTCGACCAGGCCCGGCACCACCGCCCGACCGCCGGCGTCGATACGCTCACATTCGGGAGCGATCGGCAGATCGGGCATGGCCGCCTCCGGCCCGGCGAACACCACCGTGCCTCGCGCCGCCGCCACCGCGCCCCGCTCCACCAGCCCAAGCGGCCCGCTCCCCAGACCCGGATCGGCGGTGACAAGCTGCCCCGCGCCGGTCAGGATGAAATCGACCTGCCGATTCACATGGCGCCCCCTCCCCCGCCATCCTGGCCGGCCCCGGCCGCGCCGGGACCCGGGGGAGTCCCGGCCGCGGCGGGACCCGTCGGGGCCCCAGCCGCGCCGAGGCCCGGCGGCCGGCCCGCCGCCGAGGCACCCCCGCCCTGGCCCTCTGGCCCGGCGGTGGTCCCGGGGAGCATCGGGAGGTCGAGGCCTCGGGCGCGGGCTGTCTCGACGGCGATCGGGTAGCCGGCGTCGGCGTGGCGCATCACGCCGGTGCCGGGGTCGTTGGTCAGGACCAGCTCGAGGCGGTGGCGGGCCTGGTCGGTCCCGTCGGCGACCACCACGACGCCGGCGTGGATGGAGCGCCCGATGCCCACGCCCCCGCCATGGTGCACGCTCACCCACGAGCCGCCGGAGGCGGTGTTGAGCAGCGCGTTCAGGATCGGCCAGTCGGCGATCGCATCCGAGCCGTCGGCCATCGACTCGGTCTCGCGGTAGGGAGAGGCCACCGAGCCGGCGTCCAGATGGTCGCGGCCGATGACGATCGGGGCGCCGACCTCGCCCCGGGCGACCAGTTCGTTGAAGGCGAGCCCGGCGAGATGGCGCTCGCCGTAGCCGAGCCAGCAGATGCGCGCCGGCAGCCCCTGGAATCGAACCCGCTCCTCCGCCAGCCGCAGCCACCGGACCAGGTGCTCGTTCTCGCGGAACAGGTCCATAACGGCCTGATCGGTACGGAGGATGTCGGCCTCGTCGCCAGACAGCGCCACCCACCTGAAGGGGCCCTTGCCCTGGCAGAACATGGGGCGGATGTAGGCGGGCACGAAGCCCGGGTAGGCGAAGGCGTCGGCGAATCCCGCTGTCCGGGCCTCGCCTCGGAGGTTGTTCCCGTAATCGAAGACCTCGGCGCCCGCACGCTGGAACCCAACCATCGCCTCGCAATGGCTGGCCATCGACTCCCGGGCCCGCTTGACGTAGCCGTCAGGGTCGTCGCCGCGCGCCGCCGGGGCGTCCGCGACGTCCGTACCCGCCGGGACGTAGCCGCCGAGCGGATCGTGCGCGGAGGTCTGGTCGGTCACGACGTCCGGCCGGAAACCGGCCGCCAGCAATGCCGGAAGCACCTCGGCGGCGTTGCCGAGCAGACCGACCGAAAGCGGCCGACGCGCCCGCGCCGCCGCCTCGACACGCTCGACCGCGTCGCGCAGGTCCTCGGCCCGCTCGTCCAGATAGCCGGTGGCCAGCCGCCGCTCGATCCGGTCCGGGTCGACCTCGACGCACAGGGCGACGCCCCCGTTCATGGTGACCGCCAGGGGCTGGGCGCCACCCATGCCGCCGAGGCCCGCGGTGAGGACGATCCTGCCGGCCAGGCTCGGCCATCCGTTGACCTCGGCGACGGCGGCGAACGTCTCGTAGGTGCCCTGGAGGATCCCCTGGGTACCGATGTAGATCCACGAGCCCGCGGTCATCTGGCCGAACATCGTCAGCCCGGCCGCCTCCAGCTCGCGGAACTGCTCCCAGGTCGCCCACTCAGGGACCAGCAGCGAGTTGGCGATCAGGACTCGCGGCGCGAACGAGTGGGTGCGGAAGACGGCGACCGGCTTGCCCGACTGGACCAGCAGGGTCTCGTCGTCGCGCAGCCGCCGCAGCGTCGCAACGATCCGGTCGAAGCTGTGCCAGTCTCGCGCGGCCCTCCCGGTGCCTCCGTAGACGACCAGATCATCGGGCCGCTCGGCGACCTCGGGGTCCAGGTTGTTGCAGAGCATCCGCAGCGCGGCCTCCTGCTGCCACCCCAGGCAGGAGATCCGCGGCCCCCGGGGGGCGCGCACGGGTCGGGCACCTTCCATACCAGCTCCCTCCTCTCACCGTTCGGCTCGGCCGGCGCCGGCGGTCGGCCGGCTCACGCGAGCGTGCCGACCACGCTCTCGGCGGCCTCGACCAGCTCACCGCTGGTCACCAGGCGCTCCACCGCGGCCATGTCAGGGGCGAGGTAGCGGTCGCGCTCCAGGCGGGGCACATCGCGCCGCAGCCGCTCCAGCACGGCCGCCACGGCCCGCCCGGGTCGCAGGGGGGACCGCATGTCGACGGCCTGTGCGGCGCAGAGCGCCTCGATGGCGACCGTCCGGCGCACGTTGGCCAGCACCCTCCGCAGCTTGAGGCCGGCTGTCCAGCCCATCGACACGTGGTCCTCCTGGTTGCCAGAGGTCGGGATCGAGTCGACCGACGCCGGGTGCGAGAGGATCTTGCAGTCGCTCACCAGCGCGGCGGCGGTGTACTGGGTGAGCATCAGCCCGGAGTTCAGCCCGGGATCCTCGGTCAGGAACGCGGGCAGGTCGTGGTTCAGGGCCGGGTCGAGGAGCCGGTCGACCCGGCGCTCGGACACGTCGGCAAGCTCGGTGAGCGCGATGGCCAGGAAGTCGAGGACGAAGGCCAAGGGCTCTCCGTGGAAGTTGCCGACGCTTACCACCTCGCCCGAGTCGGCGAACACGACCGGATTGTCCGTCACAGAGCCCAGCTCCCGGTCGACCACCTGGCGGGCGAAGGCGATCACGTCGCGGCACGCGCCGTGGATCTGGGGAGCACAGCGCAACGAGTAGGCATCCTGGATGGCGTGGTCCGAATGGCGATGGCTGGCCAGGATCGGGGAGCCGGCGAGCAGCTCGCGCAGGTTGTCGGCGCTGGCGAGCTGACCGGGATGCGGACGCAGCTCGTGCAGGCGCCGCTGGAACGGCCGGTCGGTCCCCAGCAGCCCCTCGATCGACATGGCACAGGCCACGTCCGCCGCGGTGGCCAGCGCCTCGGCGTCGGCGACCGCCAGGCAGGCGAGCGCCAGCATCCCCTCGGTCCCGTTGACCAGGGACAGGCCCTCCTTGTACGAAAGCTCCAGCGGCTGGAGCCCCGCGCGGCGCAGCCCCTCGACGGCAGGCAGCCGCTGACCGTCGACCTGGACCTCGCCCTCACCGATCAGGGGCAGAGCGAGGTGCGCGAGCTGGGCCAGATCACCGGACGCGCCGACCGAGCCGTGCTCGGGAATGACCGGCGTGACGCCGGCGTCCAGCAGGGCGAGCAACGCCTCGACGACCACCGGGCGCACCCCCGAATATCCCTGGACGAGCGTCCGGGCCCGGAGCAGCTGCATCGCGCGGACGACCTCGGTCTCCAGCGGGTCGCCGCTGCCGGTGGCGTGGGACAGGACGATCCGCCGCTGCAGCTCACGTAGGTCGGACGGCGCGATCGGGGTATTGGCGAGCAGGCCGAACCCGGTCGACACGCCGTAGGCGCGCTTCCCCTCGGCCACGACGCGCTCCACGACCTCTCGGGCCGCGGTCATGCGCTTGCGTCCGGCGTCAGCGAGCTCGACCCGGAGACCACCGCGGGCGACGCCGACCACCTCGTCGATCCGCAACCGGCCCCCGGACAACACCACCCGCTCGAGCCCAGCGTCCTTGCTCAGCCCAGCCATGGATGCATCCTAGCGACGGGCACCACCTGGCACCATGTGGGAGCAGGGCGAAGACGTGTTGGTTGCGGGCCTGGTTTGCAGGGCAACCAAGAGGTGCCAAGACACGCAGAACTACGTACTCGACCGGTCAAACCCAACGGAGTGACCAGCGGATACGAGATCGGCATGCGGAACTTGGCAACAGATGGGTGCAAGATCGCGTGAGTTGGGCCATGCTGGTGGTGCGGCCCGGCGGAGACCGGGAGAAGCAAGGAGACGACGACATGGGCACTGACTTCCCGAGCGACACAAGTAGCACCAGCACCCCCACCCTGCAGCGCGAGGTGTGCGACAAGTGCGGCTCGCGCATGACGCTCCAGAGCTCTGCCTACGGTTTCGAGCGGTGGGAGTGCCCCAAGTGCCACCAGATCGTCGGCATCGACCGCGATCCGGAGGTGGGCGGCCGTTTCCAGATCGATCGTGGTCAGCCGTGGAACTACTCCCCCGACGCGTTCAAGAACTAGACACCCACGACGGAGCGGCTCGGAGTCGCTGAAGACCCCGGCGAGACGCTCGACATGCAGGTTGCAGTTGGCGAGGGGGCCCCATGAGGGGGCCTCGCTTGGTCTTTGGACCAGGGATGACGCCATCGTGTGCCCGAGGGCCGGACACCCCTCGACGGTCCGGGGCACGACCAAGCCAAGGACGGCCCGCGCCGCCGCGCGCGCTCGACGAATGCCGTTCGCCATCCCGCCGCGGACCATTTCCCCTCCCTGAGCCGTCCGGACCACGCCGCCGGCGCCCGACGCCGCCGGTCGCGTGACCCATCGCCGGACTGATGGTGACCGGTTTCCCGGAAGCTTGCGCGGCGTTGTCCACACCCCCCTCGGCGAGAGTGGTCGCCAGGATGGGCGGGCCGCCGAAGCTGGCTGTTACCATGCGCGAGCATCAGCCCGCCGAGCGACGACGAGGACGCGAACGTGCCCAAGACCACGATTCATCTGGTCCGCCATGGGCACGTCGAGAATCCTGACCGGGTCCTGTACGGGCGCCTCCCGGGCTTCGACCTGTCGGCGCGTGGCCGGGCCCAGGCGGAGCTGCTCGGACGTTACTTCGCGCCGATTCCGCTGGCCGGGGTGCTGGCGAGCCCGCTGGAGCGGGCGCAGCAGACCGCGGCGGCGATCGCCGCGCCACACGGCCTCCAGGTCGAGTCGGACGAGCGCCTCATCGAGGCAAGCAGCGTGTTCGAGGGCGTGGCGGGCAACGTCGGCTGGTACATCCTCCGCCACCCGGCGATCTGGTGGAAGCTGCGGGACCTGCGCACGCCCTCCTGGGGCGAGCGCAACGTCGACCTGGCCGAGCGCGTCCTGGCGGTGGTGACCGCCGCCAGGGAGCGCTTCCCCGGGCAGCAGGTCGTACTGGTGTCGCACCAGGCGCCGATCTGGGTCGCTCGGCTGGCGTTCGAGCGCAAGCCGCTCGGCCACTGGCCGGGCCGGCGGCGCTGCAGCCTGGGCAGCGTGACCACGCTCGAGTTCGACGGCGACCGGCTCGAAAGCCTCACCTACTCCGAGCCCGCCGCCGCGGCCCTCACCGGCGCCGAGCCAGGCCGAACTGGCGCCTGAGCAGCACCGCCGCGTCCCGCCAACGCCGGGCGGGCGCGACCGCGCGGCGGGCCACCGCCAACCCGCGGGGCTCAGGACTCCTCGGCGCTGTCCAGGAGGCGGAGGAGGTCCTCGCCGAACTGGTCGAGCTTGGCGGGCCCGATCCCCTCGACGCCGAGCAGCTCCCCACGACTTCTTGGGCGCCGCTCGGCGAGCGCGCTCAAGGTGCGGTCGTTGAAGACGACGTAGGCGGGGACGCCGGCCTCGGTCGCGCGCTGAAGCCGCCAGGCGCGCAGGCGCTGGGCCAGCGGCGAGTCCGCAGGCCGCGGCCGCGACCCGTTCGAGCGGTCGCCAGCGGCGGCCACCGCGCGCGGACGCACCCGCTCGCCCGGAGCCACCAGGTCGTCCAGGAAGCGCGAGGGCTTGCGCGGCTGCTCGCGACCCGAGGGGCCGACGCGCCGTGCCGTCCACGCCAGCCACAAGTGGACCCGCGCCCTGGTGAGGCCCACGTACAGCAGGCGGCGCTCCTCCTCGACCTCGACAGGGGCACTCGCCTGCCGGATCGGCAGCAGCCCCTCTTCCAGCGCCGGTAACAGCACCGCGTCGAACTCGAGCCCCTTGGCGCGGTGATAGGTCAGCAGGTTGACGCCGCCACCCACGCCGGCCGCCTCGTCGGCGGCGCGGCGCTCCACGTCAGCGAGGAACGCGGCCATGTCGGCGTGCTCGTCAGAGGCCTGCAGCCACTCCGCGACGCCGAGCAGGCTGACCAGGCTGGCGTGGCGCTGGCGCGCCTCCTCCCCGTCCGGCTCCTGGTCGCGACGGAAGTCCATGCGCTCGAACCAGATGGCCTCGATCGCATCGACCAGCCCACCGGCGTCGGCACGACCGGACCGCGACCGCAGCAGCCGCAGCGCCTGGCGCACCTCGGAGCGGCGGAAGAACAGCTCGCCGCGGACCTGGTAGCGGATCGCCGCTGCGGCCAGCGCCTCCTCGATCGGAGGGATCTGCGCGTTCGTGCGGACCAGCACCGCGACCTCGTCCAGCGCGACCTTCACGTCCTCCAGGCGGCGGACCTCGGCGATCAGGGCGGCCAGCTCCGCCTCGGACGACTCGAACGCCACCACCGTCGGCTCGGGCCCGGGCGGCCTGGTCGCCACCAGCCGCTTGACCCGCTGGCGGCCCCCGCGCGCCAGCAGGCGGTTCGCCATGCCGAGGACCTGCGAGGTCGAGCGGTAGTTCTCCTCGAGCTGGAACACGCGCGCGTCCGCAAAGCGGCGCGTGAATCCCGTCAGGTACTCGCTGGAGGCCCCGGTGAAGGTGTAGATGGTCTGATCCTCGTCGCCGACCACGGCGAGGTCCTGGCGATCGCCGAGCCATGCGTCGAGCAACGCCTGCTGGAGCGGGTTGGTGTCCTGGTACTCGTCCACCGAGAACCATCGGTACTGGCCCCGGAACTCCTCGGCGACGTCGGGATTGGTCTCCAACCCCTCGAGCATGCGGGCGAGCATGTCCTCGAAGTCGATGCGACCCCCTCGCTCCTTGGCGCGCTCGTAGCGCTTGTAGAGGCCCGCGAACAGGTCGGGCGGCAGCGGAGCCGTCCTGGCCTTGCCCGCCACCGCGTCCTGGTAGGCCTCGGGACCGATGCGCCGCGCCTTCGCCCATTCGATCTCGTCGGCGACGTCCTTGACGGCGGTGAACTTGTAGCCTCCGGGAAGGCTGCGCTGCAGCGGGACGAGCAGCGGTGCCTTGGAGTCGAGGATATCGGGGACGCGGCCCGGGTACAGCCTGGGCCAGAAGTAGCGGAGCTGGCGCCAGGCGGCCGCGTGGAACGTGTGCGCCTGGACGCCTGGAAAGCCCAGCGCCGCCAGCCGCTCGCGCATCTCCCCCGCGGCCTTCTCGGTGAAGGTGACCACCAGGACGTGCTTGGGATGGACCGCGTCGGTGGCGATCGCGTAGGCGACCCGCCGCGAGATAACGCGCGTCTTGCCAGTCCCCGCGCCCGCGAGGATGCAGACCGGCCCGCTGGTCGCCTCGACCGCGGCGCGCTGCGCCGGGTTCAGATCGTGGAGGAGAAACTTCGGGTGCATGCCGGCGAGTCTGCCACATCGACCCGACGCCGCCAGCCGGTTGTCCACACCCTGGCGGCAGCCGAGCGAACTCGATGCTGGGCGTCCAGCCCGTTCAGGGGGTCGCAACGCGCCGTGCGTCGGCGCGGCCCTTGGCGCCAGCAGCACAGACGGCTCTTGGCGACCGGGACTTCTCGCCACCAGCGTAACCACCGAACAGAGCTCCAGGGCGTTAGGAGGGGGTTCGTATGGACGAAGCCACCACACGGGCGATCAAGGACTTCTTCGACACGCGAATCGACGACGTCGTCCGCTCGTCCGAGATCTACGCCGACGACGCCGTGCTGGAGTTCCCCCAAGGCAAGGAGCGCATCCGCGGCAAGGCCAACATCATTGCCTTCCGGTCCGCCTACCCCGCCCGCGTCACCATCGAGCTGCATCGGACAATCGGCCGGCAAGACCTCTGGGTCAGCGAGTTCACCATCCGGTACAACGGCGCGACCCCGTTCAACGTCGTCGACATCATGGAGTTCCGCGACGGCAAGGTCGTCCGCCAGCGGCTCTACTACGGCGAGCCATGGGAGCCGCCGGCCTGGCGGGCACAATGGGTCGAGCCGATGGAGGACCTTGCTTAGCGTGCTGCGTTCCTCAAGTTCGTTGTGGCGCTGAGGCGCCGTCCCCGGTCCAGGCTGCGTTGGGAGATCCGTGCGGTGGCGATGGCCGCAGCCACAGGGACACCCGAGTCGGCTGCATGGTCTGGTCGACGACGGCCAGAAGCTCGGTGGTCAGGGCGTCCAGGTCGATCGCCTGGCGCAGCCGGGCGCTGAACCGCGTGATCGTCTGGGTGGCGTCGTAGCGGTGACGGTTGAAGCGCCGGTCGACCAGCTGCTGGATGCGGCGGCGGGCGGGCTGGAACGCCGCGGCCACCGCCAGGGTCGCTCCGGCGACCGCCAGACTCGAGGCCCGCCCCAACAGCTCGCCAAACCCAAGGACCACCCCCGCGTAGGCACCACCCAGCAGCACTGTCAGCAGCCCGTAGCTCAGGGTGCGGCTGATGATGCGGTCCAGGTCATACAGCCGGTAACGCAGGACCGCCGCGCCGATCGCCAGCGGCAGCACCGCCACGCAGAGACTCCCCGCCAATGCGGCCAGGGCAAAGGTCTCCAGCGCCAAGGCGGCCAGGACCACCACGAACAGCAGCGACACCACGACCGTGGCCAATGCCACCCACCGCAACTGCTGACGTTCGGTGCCGCGGGCGCGGCGGAAGCGCACCACCAGCGAGGCGGCGGCGACCACGAAGGCGATGATGGTGACGGCGAAGGCTGTCTGGTTGGCGATCAGCAGCACCCCGCTGAGCGTATGGAGGTCGAGCGGGTTGTCGACCGGCTGGACAAGCCGATCACCGGGCCTGGGCGCCAGCGTCACCACCAGCAGCAGGGCGACGAGTGTGGCCACCATGGCCCTTGCCCACCAGCGCCAGCGGGGCGAGGGCAGCGTCCCGGTGGGCGTGAGCAGCAGGACGAACCCGATGCAGGCGAACGCCGTGACGAGCAGCAGGACGAACCCGATGCAGGCGAACGCCGTGACAACGGTGGCGGGCATGTACAGGGCCACCAGGCTGGCGGCTGGCGGTGCGCCGGGACTGGCCACCGCATAGTTCGTATACGCCTCGGCCGGCCCACTTGCGCTCAGGGACAGGCCAAGCGCCAGCAGCAGCCAGCCCGCCGGATGGCGGGGCCGGCGGGTGGCCAGCACTGCACCGACCGTGGCGGCGCTCACCGCTCCGAGCACGGGAGGGATCGCGGTGGGGGTGAGCTCGAGGAGGTCGGGCCGGCCGGCTTGGCGCAGCAGGTGATCCAGCCAGGCGGCCATGGGGACGCTCAGCATGGCCAGCGCCCACAGCGCCCACGCCAACCCGGCCGGCCGCCAGCGCCGCCAAGCGGGTCGGGCCGGTCGGGCGCCGGAGGTCACCCTCCTGGGCGCCCGCGATGTCTGCATGCAGCACCTCCACCCCTGCCACCGTCGCAGCCACGACGGCCACGTGTGCGTGGCAGTGTCGCCGACCTGCGTGACGGAAGCGTTACGGCGCCGGCGTGGCAACCATGACCTGCCGCCAGCCACGCGGTGACGCCGCCGGGAACGGCACCGAATTTGAAGAACACAGC
>WNGD01002498.1_pt1 | contig 19136 bp, 16 predicted proteins | sample 5400671 | NCBI WGS metagenome assembly WNGD01 (sample SAMN13153369, study PRJNA577476) | soil metagenome | isolation source: 40 cm soil or saprolite under grassland replicate 2 | place: USA:California | collected 2016-06-15
GTCTCATCGAACAGGGTCGTCAGGCGCAATGGCGCCCCTGCCGGCTGCAGCCTGAGCCGCTCCGCACCGTCGCGGACTGGGTCGGCCAATACCGGCGACATTGGGAGGAGAGCTTCGAACGGATGGACGTGTATCTCCGCGAGCTACAGGACTGGCAGGAGCATGGGAAAGGAGTCGACGAATGACCGCAACGCGAACCGACCGGGGTAGCAACGAGACGACGGCGGTCTACCAGCACGGCACGGACCTCGTCTTCGAGCGAACCTTCGACGCCCCTCGGGACAGGGTTTGGAAGGCCTTCACCGATCCGGATAGCATCCCCCGCTGGTGGGGCCCCCATGGCACGACGACCACCGTCGTCGAGATGGACGTCCGGCCCGGTGGCCGCTGGCGATACATCAGTCGCGCCGCCGATCGCGACGACGTGACGTTCTACGGGGAGTACCTGGAGGTCAAGCCGCCAGAGCGGTACAAGTGGACCTTCATGTTCGACGTGGAGGGTATCGGGCCGCAGGGGGGACCCGAGACCTTCACCTTCGAGGAGCTCGGAGGCAAGACGAAGGTGGTGTCAGTCGGCCACTTCGGGTCGGTCGAGGCCATCGAAGGCGCCCTGGCGACGGGTATGGTCCGCGGCGCGATCCAGACCTGGGATCGCCTCGCAGCCGAGCTGGCAAAGGGCTGACTCGGAAACCCTTTTTCGGCCGGAGCTTGAGCAGGAGGCTGCCGACGCGCAGCCTCCTGTTGCGTGAGCCTGGCGAGCGGTGTACCCGGCTACCTCGAGCGCGGCGAGTACAACCCCAGCCTCGACCTGGCCCTCCGTGCGGCAGAGCATTTCGATTTGCCGGTCGAGGCGATCTTCAGTCGCCGGCCATTCGCGCCCATGTCTGCCCAGCTGTACTCCGGCAGTTCACAGCGGACGTGATGTCGGTGTGTCGAAGGCCACAGACCCTGCCTTACTGGGGGCCAACGGAGCGAATCGGAACTGGGAGTATCGTCTTCGCTGAACTTGGACACGCAGGGACTCAATCAGCCAGTGGCCTAGTGGCGGTACGAGGAGCGTTCTGACCGTGGATGATCGTCGAGCCCGCCAGCTCGTCGCCGCTCAACGGAAACGGATCGAAGCGGCACTTAGAAACCTGGACGGCGAGGTGCGCTCCGAGAGCGATCTCGAAAGCCAGCAGGAAGGCGAATCCGACGCAGGCAGCGAGCTTGCAACCGAGATGGTCGAGAACGCTCTCCTCGCCAATCTTCGAGCCGAGTTGGACGCCGTAGCCCGGGCGGAGGCGCGGATCGAGGCTGGCACGTACGGCCGATCGATCGAGAGCGGCGAACCGATCCCGAACGAACGACTCGAGTTCGAACCGCTGGCCGAACGCACCGTCGAGGAGCAGCGTCGCGTCGACGCCGCGGCTCGGTAGTCAGCGGCGCGTCGCAGGACGCTTCCTGCACTTCAGGAAGCGTCCGCGGGCCCGGTTCCAGTTGATCCTGTCGCCGCGGCGGGGGTTGCCGCGGGAGGTGTAGGTGCGTTGGCAGCGACCGCGGGTACTCCGCTCGTGGCGGCCTTCGCCGGGGTGAAGCCCGCGTGCAACAGGATCTCATCGAGTCGCCGGCTGTCGACCATTTCGTGAGCGATCAGCTCTTCGGCGAGGGCATCGAGAGCCGGACGGGCCGTACGGATGATCGCGGTCGCCCGATCGCGTGCGGCCGTGATGATCGAGACGACCGCCTGGTCGATCCGGTCGGCGGTCGCATCGGCGTACTCGCGCGGCGCCGCCAGCTCGCGCCCCAGGAAGGGCTGCGTCTCACCGACGCCGTAGGACACGGGGCCAACCTCGTCGGTCATGCCCCATAGCCCGACCATCCGTCGAGCCAGGCTGGTGGCCACCTTCAGGTCGCTCTCAGCTCCCGTGGTCGGCTGGCCGAAGACCAGGTCCTCGGCCGCGCGGCCGCCGAGCATGACGGCGAGCCGCCCCATCAGGTAGTCGCGCGGGTAGTTGCGTCGATCGTCATCCGGGCGCTGCTCGGTCACGCCGAGCGCCTGGCCGTGCGGGACGATCGTGACCCGATGCACGGGATCGGCACCAGGCGTGAGCCGCGCCACGATCGCATGGCCGCCCTCGTGGTACGCCACCAGGCGACGCTCTTCGAGGTTGGTGAGACCCGGTTGCCGCGTGCCGAGCTGAATCGAGTCGAGCGCCTCCTCGAAGTCCCCCTGGGTCACGACGTCGCGATCCTTGCGCGCGGCGCGGAGTGCCGCTTCGTTGGTCAGATTGGCAAGATCCGCTCCTGAGAAGCCAGGCGTAGACCGCGCGAGCGCCTCCAGGTCCGCGGAGGCGGCGAGAGGGATCCCACGAGTGTGGATTCGCAGAATCGCCTCTCGGCCCGCTCGGTCCGGGAAGGCCACGGTGATCTGGCGGTCAAAACGGCCGGGGCGCAGCAAGGCCGGGTCGAGAACGTCCGGTCGATTGGTGGCCGCGAGGACGATGACACTCGTCTGGTCGTCGAAGCCGTCCATCTCGACCAATAGCTGGTTGAGGGTCTGCTCGCGCTCGTCGTTGCCCCCGCCAAGGCCGGCACCACGCTGCCGCCCGACCGCGTCGATCTCGTCGACGAAGACGATGGCCGGGGCTGCCGCCTTGGCCTTGGCGAACAGATCGCGGACGCGGCTGGCGCCGACGCCCACGAACAGCTCCACGAACTCGGAGGCGGAGATGCTGAAGAACGGCACGGCGGCTTCTCCGGCCACGGCACGTGCCAGAAGGGTCTTGCCGGTGCCGGGCGGGCCGATGAGCAGGACTCCACGCGGAAGGCGTGCCCCAAGGCGGCGGTATTTGTCGGGGTGCTTGAGAAACTCGACGATCTCCGCGAGCTCCGTCTTTGCCTCGTCCTCGCCGGCGACGTCCGCGAACGTGACCTTGGGGCGCTCGGCGTCATAGAGCCGGGCTCTGGACCCGCCAAAACCGAAGATGCCGGCCTGGCTCCGCTGCATCTGACGGCCCTGGTAGGCCAGGAACCCGACAAGGAGCACCAGCGGCAGGACGCTGATGGCAAGGCTCAGGAGGATCGAGCCTCCGCCGGATTCCTTCGCGTCGATCTCGACGCCGTTGCTCTCGAGCAGCGGTAGCAGCACGGGGTCGTCGATCGGCGGCAGGGTGGAGGTGAAGTTCGTGTACGACGCCGGCGCGGGTGCGGCGCTTGATGGTGTCGCCGAGGAAGTTGGAGTGGCTGGCGGCGGGTACTGGATCGCGGCGCGGAAGGTCCCGCTGACAGCCTGGCCGGAGAGCGTGACCTGGGCAACGTTGTTTGCCTTTGCCTGGGCCAGGAAGGCGGAGTACGGGATCCCCACAGACGGCACGGACGTCGGCGCAAAGATCAGAACCGCGTTCCACACGAGCAGGCCGACCAAAATCGCGGCCGACAACCAGGGCGGGATCCGGATGCGGCCCGGGCGTGGACCAGGTCCGGGCCCGGATGGGGTCGGCTCTTTTCCCGAAGGCGATGGCGGTTTGGGTGTGGCGGTTGGCCCGCTCACACGGACCTCCTTCGTGGTCGCGGCGGGCTGCACGGGCGACGCCCGCTCTCGCCTCCAGCGCTGGGACGTGGATTTGGAGTATTGGCCCCGGTCAGCGAGGCGGGACAAACACTACGCCTTCGGCGCTGCATGAACCGTCGACGCTCAATGGCGCTCAGTCCTGTCCGGCCGGAAACCAGCCTTCAGGATTTAGCGCTGTCCGTGCTCCTGATGGCCGTCGGACGGGCGCTCGACACCCGACCGTTCGGGACGCGGCCCAGGACGGCGCTGAGCTCCGCTCGGTCGCGCCGGAGCTGCATGGTGGCCGGCGAAAGCCGTCCTGACAGCATCAGCCGAACGTCGAGCGAATCACTGAGATCCGTGTGCACTGATGTCGTCGGATCGCTCGTGCAAAGACCGCTTGTCATGGCGTGAAACCTCGTGCAAGTGCATCGACCTCAAGATACTCTACGTAAAGGCATCACGTCAAGAGTCTCGACATCGAGCAGACGGCAATGGAAAAGGTCCTCGCTCCAGTACGACGCCTACAAGACCGGCTGCGGGCTGCAGCCGAACCATTCGTATGGACAGCCGATCCAGGTACGGCAGGTAATGGACCAGGCACCGTCCGACGTCGCCGAGATGGAGGATCCTCGAACAGGTAGGCGGCTCGCGCTGAACGTCACGTCCGGCGTCGAGAACCTGCTGCGCGAGCTGGCGCCGCAGGTCCTTGGCCTGCTCACCCGTTGGCGAGCGTGCGACCCAGGTAATCGACCGTGCGGTCGAAGGCCAGCTCGGCGGCAGCCGGCACGTAGGCATCCTTCGATGGCTCGGCGAACCAATGGCCGGTGCCGGGATAGCGATGGATCTCGACTTCGCGCCCGGCGGCCCGCAGAGTCGTCTCGAAGGCCGCCACGCCTTCGTCGGTCTCGTACGGGTCCGACTCCGCGAAATGGCCGAGCACCGGCACGCGGGCCCGACCGAGGATCGGACCCTCCGTCGTCCCGTAATAGACGACTGTTGCGGCGATATCGGACCGCTGAGCCGGTAGCCAAAGCGCCCAGTGAGCACCAAACGAGAAGCCGAGGGCGCCCAACCGCGCGGCCGGATCTCCCACGACTGCGGCGAGCTCGTGCGCGGCGGCGTCGACGGTCGCGTTGACGACGTCCTCCGCGGCGCTATCCGACAGCCGCTCGGCGTCGGGGGTGGTCGTGGCCACCTGGCCGTCGAACAGATCCGGAGCGGCTATGGCCAGGCCGGTCGCCGCCGCGAGGCGGTCGGCGTAGGCGATCACGTCGTCGTTCAGGCCCCACCATGGATGGAGGACGAGGACGCCGCCGGTGGACGGACTATCCGGCCTCACGAGATACACCGACGCCGTCCGATCACCGACGCGGAGATGCCGTCGCTCACCTCGCTCGATCATTTCGCTCCTTCATGCTCGCCTGGGCAGACCGGGAGTACGGTAACCCGCGTGGCGCGGCCCCCTCGTTCTGGATCTCCTCCTGGGGCCGTGCACTTGCTCGGCCACTTCCCGGCCTACGCGTGATCCTCTCGGGTTCGTGACCCGCGTCTCGGCGGACTATGGGGGCGTCGTTCCGTTGCGCCTCGGGCCGTATCCCGTCCTTCTCCTGACCGATCCGGCTGCGATCGATGAGGTCCTCCCCGGGACCTGACGAGCACCTCCATCGACTGCCTGCCGGCCGGCCCGATCGCGAAGCCGGCCAGGGCGGGTCGTCCCGGAGGAAAATGCGATCCGAGATGTCACCAACCTTTCCTCTGATTGGCCGTGAACACGAGCTGCGCGAGGTCGATGAGCTGCTCGCGCGCGCGGGCAGCGGCGGCGGCGCCCTTCTGATCCGCGGCGAACCGGGCATCGGCAAGTCGTCGATCCTGGGCGAGGCTGTGGCGCGCGCCCTCACTGCCGGGATGCGCGTCGTGCCCACGACCGCCGTGCAGTCGGAAGTGAATCTGCCTTTCGCCGGGCTTCACCTCGTGCTGCAGTCATGGCTCGAAGGGATCGACCGGCTAGCCGGCCCTCAGCGCAATGCAATTCGCGCGGCCTTCGGGATTTCGGACGAGGAGGGCCCCGACACGTACCTGATCGCGCTGGCAACGTTGAATCTTCTGGCAGATGTGGCGGAGTCGGGCCCGATCCTCGTCGTTGTCGACGACGCGCAGTGGCTCGATGGGGCCAGCGCCGAGGTGTTCGCGTTTGTCGCGAGGCGGCTGGGCGCGGATCCCATCACCTTCCTTGCCGCGATCCGCGACGGCTATGCCAGCCCGCTCCTTGAAGGCGGACTCCCCGAGTTGCGACTGCGCCCCCTTGACGATCGATCCGCTGAGGCGCTGCTCGACCGTCACTCGGCAGATCTTGCTGCTCCCGTCCGATCACGGCTGCTCAGCGAGTCCGTCGGCAACCCTCTCGCGCTCGTCGAGCTGCCAAACGCCCTGGCGATGGAGGAGCAGGTCGGAGGCGCGGCTCTCCCGGCCGTGTTGCCGCTGACCGAGCGCCTCGAGGGAGCATATGCGGCTCGCGCATCCGAAATGCCAGGCGAGACACGGCGCGTCCTCCTCATTGCCGCAGCTGACGAGGCTGGGGTGCTCGGCGAGATTCTCGCGGCAGCCGCTGCCAGCGGAGTCGCTCGCCCGGCGGAGGCGCTGGAGCCGGCGATCGAGGGCGGACTCGTTGACGTCGACGCGGGCAGCGTGCGTTTTCGGCACCCATTGATTCGCTCGGGGGTGTATCAAGCCGCGACCCTCGTCGATCGCCGCCTCGCGCACGCTGTGCTCGCCGAAACGCTGAAGGACGCGCCCGATCGAAGGGCCTGGCACCTCGCAGCCGCCGTCCTGGGGTCCGACGAGAGCGTCGCTCGAGAGTTGGATAAGGCCGCCGCCCGAGCGCTGGATCGTGGAGCGCCCGCGGTGGCTGTCGCGGCGATCGAGCGTGCAGCTCGGCTGAGCGAAGATGACTCGATCCGGGCCACGCGGCTGCTCCAGGCGGCCAAGATTGCGTTCCAGCTCGGTCGGCGGGATCTGGTCATTCGCCTCGTCAACGAAGTTGAACCGATCCATCTGACCCGTCACGAGCAGGCTCGCAGGACCTGGATCACGGAAGCCTTCGATGACGGCATCTCGGCGGGATCCGCATCGGGTGCCCGGTCTCTGGAAAGCGCTCTTGCCGCGCAGGAAGTTGGAGACATTGATCTGGCGATCAGCCTGCTGGTCGGGGCGGCCTTGCACGGATGGTGGACCGACGCCGACGTGGAGCAGAGGCAGGAGACCCTCACGGTCGCAGATGGACTTCCGGTCGACGCTGCGGACCCGCGGCTGCTCATGACACTCGCCGTCGCAGCCCCGATCGACCGAGGCGCCCTCGTACTGGAGTCCCTGTCGCACCTGGTGCGAGGAGCCAACTCCGATCCCCAGCGGGATCGGGCTCTGGGGGTTGCCGCGAGCGCAGCGGGCGACTTCGCGCTGGCATCGGAGTACCTCGAAGCGGCCGCCGCCGGTCTCCGTGGCCAGGGGAGGCTTGGTCAGCTGTCGGTGACGCTGGTGCAGCTCGCCTGGGCTGAGATCCATCTGGGTGACTGGCCCGCCGCGACGGGCGCTGCCGAGGAGGGACGCCGCCTGGCCCTCGAGGCCGCTCAGCCAATCTGGGCCGCGCGGGCGCGAGCCGCGCAGGCGATGCTCGCAAGTATGCGAGGAGAGGAAGAGGGGGCGGAAGCACTCGCCGCCGAAGCGGAGCGGGCTGTTCTTGCTACCGGTGTAAGCGCGGTCCTCGCCGAGGTGGCGCATGCCCGCGGCCTGACAGCGCTCGGCTCGGGCCGCACGGGTGATGCCTATGGACACTTGCGCCGAATGTTCGACCCGGCCGACCCCGCTCATCACTACATGAAGCGCTACCTCGCAATCGGGGATCTGGCCGAGGCCGCTGCGCGCGGTGGAGATCGAGGCGAGGCCCGTCTCGCACTGGAGGAGGCTGAGCTCGCCGCGTCGAGGACGTCGGCGCCGCGGCTGCATGTGGGCCTGCGCTATGCCCGCGCAGCACTGGCAGACGACGATGTCGCGGAGCCCCTCTTCCACGACGCGCTGGCGGTGGACCTGACGCGCTGGCCGTTCGACCGCGCGCGCCTGCTGCTCTTGTTTGGAGGGTGGCTTCGCCGCCAGCGACGCGCGTCGGAGTCACGATCCCCCCTGCGCAACGCCGCCGCGGCGTTCGACGCGCTCAGCATCGTGTCGTGGGGCGACCGTGCTCGTCAGGAGCTCAGGGCCTCAGGCGAGACGAGCCGTCGGCGGTCCGTCGCTTCGTGGGACCAACTGTCGCCGCAGGAGCTCCAGATCGCCCGCTTGGCGGCAAAAGGTCTATCGAACCGCGAGATCGGCGAGAAGCTTTACCTGTCACACCGAACCGTCGGGTCGCACCTCTACCGGGTCTTTCCCAAGCTGGGTATCACGTCGCGAGCTCAACTCGAACGTGCGCTCACAGCTGGGTCGTTGGTCCCTGCGTAGCCGTCGTGTTCGGTGGATTGAGTCATTCGACGGAAGCGAATGGTGGAAGGGCCTCCGTACAGTCGCCTGGACAGCACAAGGAGAAGCAAAATGCCGATGATCGATGTCACGTCCGCCGCTGGGACGTTTGCCGACAAGCCCGCTCTCACCAAGGCCCTGGCCGAGGCGATGATGCGCTGGGAGAAGGTCCCGCCGATCGACTTCTTCTCCGCGAACACCGCCGCCTTCGTCCATGAGCTCCCGCCGGATTCGCTGAGCAATGCGCGCGGCGACGCCAATTACATCCGGGTCGAGATCCTCACGCCGGTCGGGATCCTCGATCGCGAGAAGAAGCTCGGAGTCGTCAAGGAGATGACCGAAATTGTCGCCGGGGCTGCCGGCGACCCAACCGTCGCCGACCGCACGTGGGTGTTGATTTCGGAAGCTCCCGACGGTGGATGGGGAATCAACGGGCATGCCTACTTGAACTCGGAGATTGCGGACAGCGCTCGGAAGATCCTCGCCGGCGGCTAGAAGCGGCCGATCGCGAATCGTGCTCAGTCAAGTTACTGGTTGCTCTCGTCCCCCCAGCGCCAGTCGGCGCCCTTCGCTCCGGCAGGATCGACCAGGACGTCGCGCCCGGATGCGTCCGCCGCCAGGCTCCACCCCCCTCCGTCGGAGTGGGCTCCCTGGACGACTACGCCTGGGTTTCGGCCTCCGGCAGCGACGGCAGTACGGCCAAAAGCACACGCCGCGCATTGAGACCCATGATCGAGGCGATCGCGGGCTCGTCGAATCCGTCCGTCAGGAGCGCGTCCGTCAGCTGGACGATCCCGGAAGCATCGAACGGCACCGCGACGGTGCCGTCCCAGTCCGAACCGAGCGCGACATGCTCGATTCCAGCGACGTTCACCGCGTGGCGGATCGAGCGGACAATCCACGGCAGGCCCTCCCCGCCCATCGCGTGGGCCCAGAATCCGATGCCGATGACCCCGCCCGTTCGCGCGATGCCGCGAGCCTGCTCGTCGGACAGGTTGCGTATGTTGTCGGCCACACCGCGCATCCCGGTGTGGGAGGCGACCACAGGCCGGGTTGCGATGGCCAGGACGTCGTCGATCGTGGCGGGCGACGAGTGGGCTACGTCGATGACCATTCCCCACGCCTCTGCTCGCTCGAGCAGTATTCGACCAGAGGGGGTCAGGCCCCGCCCGAACCCATGGGCGGAGCCCGCGAATTCATTGTCGAAGAAGTGCGCGAGCCCGAGCATCCGATAGCCGGCGTCGAAGAGGATCTCGAGGTTCGCGAGCTCGCCATCCAGGGCATGGGCCCCCTCGATGGCCAGTAGTCCGGCCGTGGCCCTTCTCGCCGGCGCGCCCGACATGTGGCGATGCAGTTGCTCGTGGGTCGTGATGACGGCGAATCGACCAGAGGAGCGCGTCTCGAGCGAACGCGCACGCCGAGCGAGGTGGAGCGCGCGTGGAAGCAGCCGTCGCCACGTCGCGGGCGGCCAGCCCTGCGCGAGGGCGAGCCAGCGCACGTCGTCGTACCGGTCGTCATTCCCCTCCAGCTTGTGACGCCGGGAGATCTTGGTCGATGCCGCGAGCACCTGGAGCGCGACGCCACCCTCCACGAGACGCGGCACGTCCACGTGCCCACGATCGCCCCGCCGCAGGAGATCCCTGCCCCACAGGAGTGAGTCGGCGTGCAGGTCGACAACGGCCAGCCGACTGTGCAGATCTCGCGCCGCAGCCGAGACGGCAAATGGCCGGGGACCCGTTGTCACGTTGAAGCGCCGCTCGACGAGCGCGGATGCGGCACCGCCTGCGGCTCGGCGGACCAGGAGCGCGCTGAGGCCGACACCGACCGCGGCAACGGGGAGTGCTCGGCGCCTCATGGTCGGGGTATCAAGGTCGCCCCGAGCTCCAACCCGTGACGATCACGTCAGCACAATACCGGGTCAGCGCAACGAGCTCGGAGTCACGGCACCCGGACGCGACAGACTCTGGTCGGACCAAGAAAGCGAGGTGTGATAGTGGCGAGGCTTCGGCTAGACCTCACCCGGGCGCAGGTCCTCGCGTACCGAAGGAATGTCGGCGCCCTCGACGAGCGGCTTCCGCACGGCCCGGATTCCCTCCGGCTTGCGGCGTGGGCCGGACTGCAGGACAGCATGCCCCGCGCCGCGCTGCTGTCGATCCACGCTCGTGTCGACGGGACCGAGCCCGCCACCTGGGAAGATCCATCGCTGCTGCAGCTCTGGGGGCCACGGTTCAGCGCGTACGTCGTTGCCGCGCGTGACCTGGCGGTCTTCTCGCTGGGGAGGCTGCCGGACGATTACAACGGCCGGCGCGTCGGCGAGGACCTCGCCACCCGCCTGGACCGCTTCCTGGGCGGCCGCACGATGACCTACGGCCAGGCGGGTCGCGGGCTCGGTGTACACCCGAATCGGCTGAGGTACGCCGCGCCGACCGGCAAGGTGCTGATCCGATGGGAGGGCGCCCGACAGCCGACCGTCTGGACCGTGCCTCCGCCCACGGTCGATCCTAGCGACGCTGGACTCGAGCTGGCACGTCGATACCTGCACATCTTCGGTCCAGGGACGGCCGAGGCGTTCGCGGAGTGGGCCGGAATCGCGCCATGGCGCGGATGCGCCACATTCGACGCGCTCGTCGAATCTCTGACACCAGTGCGAACACCGATCGGCGAGTCGTGGATCCTGACCGAGGACGAGCCGACCTTTCGCGCTTCCGGCGGGCGTCCCGCATCCGCCCGGCTCCTTCCGAGCGGCGACGCGTACTTCCTCCTCCAGGGGGCCGATCGCGAACTCCTGGTTCCTGACGCGGACAAGCGCTCCACGCTCTGGACACCGCGGGTCTGGCCGGGTGCCGTGCTCGTGGAGGGCGAGGTGGTCGGAACCTGGCGACGTGCGGGGCCGGCCGTCACGATCCAGCCCTGGCGCCTTCTTTCGCCGGGGACACGGGAGGCGGTCGAAAAGGAGGCGGAGTCGTTCCCGCTGCCTGATGCCCGAGGCCGCATCCGCGTTCGGTGGGATGGCTGACGCCGCTATAGGACGTCCATTGATCGAAGCGGCGTCCGACTAGCTCAGCGGCGGATCACGCCGGAGCGTGCGACCCGCGTGACACTTCGCCGGTGCGCTCGAGCATGCGTTCCAACCCAAACGTGATGAGGTCGACAGTGTCCCGCCACCATCGGTCGGGGTCGCTCAGCCAGACGTCCGCGAGATCCCCGGCGCTAGCGATGAGGTTCGGGTACTCGTCCGGCGGCAGGCTCAGCTGGACGAGTTCCATCCGTCGCCGGAGCAGGTCGAGCTGCCTGTCGTCGAGTCGTTCGGAGCCCCCGAGGTCGTCCTGGCGGAGCAGCAGGAGATATCCGGCAAGCAGGTTGGAGACAACCCGGATCAGAACGATCGCCTGCCGTCGAGCGAAGCCGGCATCGAGCAGGATGGCGAGCAGGGCTTCGAGCATTCTCCAGAAGGCGACCGGGTTCTCGCCGGTGTATGCGATGCTCAATGGCAGCGCCAGCGGACGGGCGTCCATTTGCTCCTTGTAGTTGAGCATCGCCCGGCGCACCCGCTGGGTCCAGGACATCGACGGCTCGAAGCCGACCGTGACGTCGAGGCCTTCGAGGACGATCTCGGTCATCGCGTTGATCAGGTCCTGCTTGTCCCGCACGTGACGGTAGAGGGCCATGGGAGTGACCCCGAATTCCGACGCCAGACGGCGAAGGCTAACGGCGTCGATGCCTTCCACGCTTCCCAGCTCGAGCGCGCGGGCCACGATCGCCTGACGTGTGAGCCCGCGGCGCCGCGCCGTTTCCGGTCGATTCACCACTTGACAAGTATACGCTGCATACCTACATTGCTGTCCATGTCTACACCGTATGCTGATGGCGATAACATGACCTCTCAGACAGCCGCCGATAGTGCCGTTGAGACAACTCGGTCCCCGATGTTTGCGATCCTTCGGTCGCGTCCCTATCTGCTGCTGTGGACGGCGCAGTTCGCTTCCCTGATGGCGGGCTTCTTCAACTACGTTGCCATCGCCTGGCTCGTGCTCCAGCTCACCGGCTCCAACCTGGCGGTCGGCGGCGTGCTCGCCGCGGCCAGCGTCCCGATGGCCGTCCTCATGCTCTTCGGCGGTGTGGCCAGCGACCGCTTCTCTCCCAGGACCACGATGCTCGTGGCCGGGCTCGTTCGGGGCGGCGTCATGGCCGTGCTCGCGGTGCTGGCCCTGACCCGATCTGTCCAGCTCTGGGAGCTGTTCGCAGGCGCCTTCGTTGTTGGCGCGACGTCCGCGTTTTTCGTGCCGGCCAGCACATCGATGCTGCCTCGCCTCGTAGCTGCCGACCAGCTCCATGCCGGCAACGCACTGCTCAACCTGAGCCGCACGGCCGCCATGGTCCTCGGATCGGCCGTCGCGGGCGTGGTCGTCGCCGCCGTCGGGGCAGGCGCTGCGCTCGGCATCGACGCCACGGCCTCCGTCCTGGCCGGCCTCCTGGTCCTGCCGCTCCGCGCCGATGGCGCGGGACCCGCGGGGGCAACCGGCAGCCCACTTGGCGACGTGCGCGACGGAGTTCTCTACGTCTGGCGAGACGTCCCGCTGCGGGCGGCACTCATGGTGATCGCGGTCCTCAACTTGGCCGCGCTCGGGGCCATCGAAGTCGGCCTTCCTGCCCTCGCCTTCCAGCGGTTCAGCCAGGGTGCGGCGGCCCTGGGCACGGCGTTCGCTGCGTGGGGCATCGGCTCGACGGTCGGCTCGATCCTGGCAGGCACGCGGCCCACGCCGGGCCGATTCGGCCGCTTCATGCTGGCGACGTTCGCGCTGATCGGCGCCGGAGTTGCGGCCGCCGGTCTCGCGCCCTCCTTGCCGGTGCTGATCGTCGTCATGGTCGCCCTGGGCGTGGTCGAGGGCGTCGCGACCACCTACCTGATCAGCTGGATGCAGCAGCGCACCGACCCTGGAATGCAGGGGCGAGTGATGTCACTGGCCATGCTGTCCTCGGTAGGGCTGGAGCCCGTCGCCTTCGCCGTCGCCGGAGCCGTGGCCGGGCATGACCTCGGCCTCCTCTTCTGGGGTTCGGCCGTCGCGATCGAGCTCACGGCCCTGGGCGCCAGCCTCAGTCGGTCAGTCCGGCAGATGTGAGCCGTTGCAGTGCGGCTTCCGTCGGCAGCCTGGGGCGTCACAGCCTGAACTTCGCGCGAGCAGGGCTTCGCCGCGCGGCGCTGCCGTACCATCGGCCGTATGCCGACGCTTCCGATTGGAAACGTCACCTTCTTCCTCACCGACATCGAGGGCTCCACACGACTCGTCCATGAGCTCGGCTCTGGTTTTGGGGCCGTCCTGGATGCGCATCACGCGATTGTGCGGCGCGCGATCGAGGCGAACCGGGGACGGGAGGTGTCGACGGAAGGCGACGCGTTCTTCGCGGTCTTTCAGTCGGCGGCGGACGCCGTCAACGCTGCGGCGACGGTGCAGCGGGAGCTGGCGGCGGCCGGCTGGCCCGATGGCGTCTCGGTCGCCGTCCGGATCGGTCTCCATACGGGCGAGGGCGTGCTCGGCGGCGACAACTACATTGGCGTGGACGTTCACCGGGCGGCGCGAATCTCAGCGGCCGGCCACGGCGGCCAGGTGTTGCTCTCAGATGCGGCCCGAGGGCTGGTCGAGTCGCATCTGCCGGCCGGCGTCGAGCTACGCGACCTCGGCCGCCATCGACTGAAGGACCTACCAGATCCGGAGCACCTCAGCCAACTAGTCATCAACGGCCTCCCAGACGCGTTCCCGCCATTGCGGACCGCGGACGTCTCTTCTACGAACATCGTTGCGCCAGCGACGACGCTCATCGGCCGGGACCGTGACCTGCGCGAGCTGGAATCTCTTCTGGCGTCCACCCGGCTGCTCACGCTGACGGGTCCGGGCGGGACCGGCAAGACCCGGCTCGCGACGGAGCTGGGCGCGCGGGCGGTGGGCCATTACCGCGACGGCGTCTTCCTGGTGGCCCTCGAGACGTTCGATGAACGATCTCCAGCCGCCGGCGAGATCGCCCGCATAGTCGGTGCGCGCGTTGCGGGGCGAGATCCGGAGGACACCCTGGTGGAGCAACTCGCAGAGCGCGAGGTGGCGCTCCTCCTCGACAACCTCGAGCAGCTCGCAAGCGCGGGCCCGCTCGTCTCACGACTCTTGGCGAGTGCGCCGGGGTTACGCATTGTCGCGACCAGTCGTGTCCCCCTCCATGTCTCGTTCGAGCAGGAATACCCCGTATCTCCGCTGGACGTTCCCACCGCGGATGAAGCCATCGACGTCGAGAGCCTGGCACGCGTCGAAGCCGTCGCCCTGTTCGTCGACCGGGCGAAGCGAGCGAGGCCGAGCTTCCGCCTCACCGAGAGTGACGCCCACGCTGTCGCCGCGATCTGCCGACGCCTAGACGGTCTCCCGCTCGCGATCGAGCTGGCGGCAGCGCGGGTCAAGATCTTCTCGCCGGCCGCCCTGCTGTCGCGCCTCGATCGCGCATTGCCCCTCCTCGACAGCGGCAATGTCGACGTGCCAGCGCGCCAGCGGACATTGCGCGCGGCCATCGAGTGGAGTTGCGCCCTCCTCGGGGACCCCCAACAGGCCCTCTTCCGACGGCTGACCGTGTTCTCGGGCGGCTGGACAGTCGAGGCGGCCGACCGTGTGGTCACGTCCGAACCCGACCTGGGGTTGGACATCCTCGACGGGCTGGCCGCCCTCGTTGATCACAGCCTGATCCGCGCGAGGCCCGACGATGACGCCGGCGAGACCCGCTTCGACATGCTCCAGCTCATCCGCGAGTACGGCGCCGAGCGACTCGCCGAGACGCCGGACGCGGCGCCCATCGGTCGACGGCACGCGGAATGGGTCCTCGCGCTGGCCGAGCAGGCGGCCACGGCCCTCGAGTCCGACGCGGACCCGATATGGCTGGATCGGATGACGCGCGAGCATGACAACCTTCGAGCCGCGCTGCGCTGGGCAGCCACGGACGACGAGCGCGAGCTCGGGCTTCGCCTGGCGACCGCCGCCTGGCGCTTCTGGCAGCAACGTGGCCACACCCGCGAGGGACGCGAGTGGTTCGACCGCCTGTTACCAGGGAAGCCGGAGTCCGACCTCGATCCTGCCGTCGTTGCTGCCGCTCACACGGCCGCCGGCGGCCTCGCCTATTGGCAGAACGACCTCGCCGCCGCGGAGACCCACTACGACCGCGCGCTCGATCTCGATCGAAGCTTGGGCCTGGCGGATCGACTCGGGAACGACTTCTACAACCTCGGCTTCGTGTCGATGTTCACTGGCGATCTCGATGGTGCGCGGCGTCGGTTCGACGAGAGCGCCGACCTGTTCTCGGCAGCCGGCCAGTTCGAGCGGCTCGCCGACACGACGTTGGTCCGCGGAGCCGTCGAGCTGCGTGCCGGCAATCTCGCTGAAGCTCGCACGTGGGCGACCGAGGGTCGGCGGATTCATCTCGAGCAAGGCAACCGGGGCCGGGCAACCGATGGGGCGATGGTCCTGAGCTTCATCAACGTCGGCCTTGGCGACCTCGATGCAGCCCAGACGTGGATCGAGACGGCCATGTCCGAGACCGCCGAGGCGGGCTACATGGCGCGATGGCCACTCATCTACGAAGTAGGCGTCGCGCTGGCGGTGAAGCTCAACCGCCCGCTCGATGCGCTCCGTTTGGCGGGGGCGGCACGGCGACGACGGCAGGCGCTGGGTGGCAGCGCCCCGACGTTCTTCGCAAGCATCGACCAGATCGTTGCAGAGGCACGGGCGGCTGCGATCGCGCAAGGTGGCGCCGACGGGGCCGACGCTGCGTGGGCAGAGGGCGAGCTGCTCGACGACGATGCGTTGATCGGCCTCTTGAGGGCGCTGATTCCGTCGGACTGACGGCAGGATGTCCAAGCCGTGCTCCCGGCTTTGACATGAGCAGACGTCAGAGCTCGACCCCTGCGGCCATCGCCCCTTGACAGATCACATATGTGCGCAGATCATATGTGCGCTTATCAGATGCCCAAGGTGAGGTCAAGCGCTATGTGGTCCGCCGAGTACAGCACCGAAATCGACGCCACACCCGACGTCATTAACGCCTTCTTTGCCGACACCGCCAGCTGGCCGGAGTGGAATGCCGGCACCGAATGGGTGGAGCTCGACGGCCCGTTCGCGGCCGGCACGACCGCCCGGATGAAGATCCCCGGCGAGGACCCGCTGGTGTTCCTGCTCGTCCAGGTTAGCCCGGACGGCTTCGAGGACGAAACGCCGATCGACGACGCGGGCGTCGTAGTGCGTGTTCGACACGCGATCGAGCGGCTCGCCGACGGCCGTTGCCGCGTCGTCTACCGGGCGACGGTCGATGGGCCAAACGCCGAGAAGCTTGGCCCCGACATCGGACCTCAGGTGACGGCCGACTTCCCGGACGTCCTGGCCGCGCTCAAGGCGCGCGCCGAGGCATCACCTCGGACTTGACGCGAGGAATGGAAGCCCGGGAGGTAAGCACGGACGGGCCTGCCCGTACCGAGGCGGAATCCCTGGAGCCCGGCGACAGCCCGGGCTTCCTGCTCTGGCGGGCCTCGCTGCGCTGGCAGCGGCTCATGACTGGGAGCCTTCGGCCATTTGGGCTCACCCACGTCCAATTCGTGCTGCTCGCGAGTCTGTGGTGGTTGACGGAAAAGGGCGGCGAGCGACCCAGCCAGCGACGGCTCGCCGACTTTGCGGCGACGGATCCGATGATGACCTCGCAAGTCCTGCGGGCGCTCGAACGGAGGGGCCTCGTGGTGCGGTCCTCTCACCCCACCGATTCACGGGCCCGCGAGCTGGGCGTGACGCGCGAAGGTGAGGAGCTCGCACGCCACGCGATCAGGGCCGTCGAGGCGGCCGACCGCGAGTTCTTCGGCGCCACAGGAGACCGTCGCACGATGCTCGATTTCCTCCGCACGCTTGCGCAGTAAGTCCGGCGTGATAAGGGGGATCCCGGGTTCGAGTTCAAACCGGAAGCGATGCCCGTGGGTGATGAGCCAGTGCTCACCAAGGGAGTGAACTCCGCGTTCATCGGGACCGACCTGGAAGACCGCCTCCATGCGGCCGGTGCCACAACGGTGGTGATCGCCGCGCTCACGACCGATCACTGCGGTTCGACCACCGCGCGGATGTCAGGGAATCTCGGGTTCGAAACCTGGGTCGTCGGTGATGCGTGCGCCACCTTCGACCGAGAAGGTCCGGATGGTGAGGTCTTCCCGGCTGATCTCATCCACCGCACGGCCCTTGCGAGCCTCCACGGCGAGTTCGCTGATGTCATCACGACCGACGAGGCCACTGCCCGGCTGGCCTAAGGCCTGGCGGGGCAACGTATTCGTCGGCGTCCTGGCCGCCACGATCTTGGTTGCGCTTGGCCGCGCTGTCGTGGGAGCCTGACCGGTATGGCAGCGCGACGCCCCTGAACTCGGTCGGCCGCGACGGCCGTCGTCCGTAGAATCCGGGGGTGAAGAAGATCGGATTCCTCTCCTTCGGGCACTGGTCGGCCTCGCCCTACTCGCAGGTGCGCTCGGCGTCCGATGCGCTGATCCAGTCGATCGAGCTTGCCGAGACGGTCGAGGACCTGGGCGCCGACGGCGCCTACTTCCGGGTCCACCATTTCGCCCAGCAGCTGGCGTCGCCATTCCCGCTCCTGGCTGCGATCGGCGCCCGAACCAGGCGCATCGAGATCGGCACGGCCGTCATCGACATGCGCTACGAAAACCCACTGTACATGGTCGAAGATGCCGGAGCCGCCGACCTGATCGCAGGCGGTCGCCTCCAGCTCGGGATCAGCCGCGGCTCGCCGGAGCAGGTCATCGATGGCTTCCGCTACTTCGGCTACGCGCCGGCCGAGAGCCAGACCGACGCGGACATGGCCCGCCAGCACGCCGAGGTCTTCCTCCAGGCCCTGTCCGGCGTCGGGTTCGCCCAGCCCAACCCGTCGCCGATGTTCCCGAACCCGCCCGGTTTGCTTCGCCCCGAGCCGCATTCGCCCGGTCTCCGGGACCGCATCTGGTGGGGCGCCGGATCACGCGCGACCGCGGAATGGACGGGGCAGCAGGGCATGAACCTGATGTCGTCGACGCTGCTGACCGAGGACGCCGGCGTGCCGTTCCACGAGCTCCAGGCGGAGCAGATCCGCCTGTTCCGTCAGGCATGGGCCGCCGCTGGGCACCAGCGCGAGCCGCGGGTCTCGGTCAGTCGCAGCATCTTCGCCCTGGTCGACGATCGAGACCGCGCCTACTTCGGCCGCGGCAACCAGGAGGCGGATCAGGTCGGGTACATCGATGCGCAGACGAAGGCGATCTTCGGTCGCTCATACGCCGCGGAGCCTGACGTCCTTGTCGAGCAGCTCGCCGGGGACACGGCGATCCAGGCCGCCGACACGCTGCTGTTGACCGTCCCGAACCAGCTCGGCGTGGAGTACAACGCTCACGCCGTTGAGAGCATCTTGAAGTACGTGGCCGCGGAGCTCGGCTGGCGCTAGCGATTACATGGCGGCACCAAGTTCCTCAACCGGACCCTCGCCCACTTCCCCGGAGAAGGATGCCCGCGCGTACGTCGGGAAACTGCGTCAGAACTGGCAGTCGTTCTACTTCGAACTCATCGTGGGTCGATATCTGCAAGTGCTCGGCGCGGATATCCTGCCGAACGCAAAGGGCAACAACGGGACCGACATCGACTTCCGGGCGACGTTCCCGGACGGGGTGGTCGTGTCGGTCGAGTGCGTCTCGAAGAAGTACAACCAAGAGGCGCAGGCCGAGATAGACCGGAACGCCGACATGGCGAACATGCTGGATGAAGTCGGGCCTCACCTGTGGGCCATCTCGTTCCGCACGTTGCCCAAGGCGATGACGACGGCCGAGTTCCAACCGTACGTGGACAGGGCGACCGAGTTCTACGCGGCGCTGCCCACGTCCGTGGACGGTGGCGACCACATCCCCTACGAGTGGATGGGCGAGCACGGACTCATGAGGCTCAAGGCCCTGCCGTTCCCGCGCGGGACGAGGGCCAATCACATGGGTGCGGGCGTCTCGTGGGTGGACGACTCGATCCTGCGGCTCAAGGACGCGCTCATCGACAGCCACAAGCGGAAGCAG
>WNGD01002605.1_pt1 | contig 19122 bp, 22 predicted proteins | sample 5400671 | NCBI WGS metagenome assembly WNGD01 (sample SAMN13153369, study PRJNA577476) | soil metagenome | isolation source: 40 cm soil or saprolite under grassland replicate 2 | place: USA:California | collected 2016-06-15
GACGTAGCCCTCGTGCATTGCGTAACCTCCTCGGAAGAACATGGCATATGGCATTCGCGCGCCATCGAAATGCGAGCCACGAGGTCGTCGGTCCTTCCGCGAGTCGATGTTCTGCTTCACAACATTACCTGCGTCATCGACATAATCGCCAAAAATGGTCGAGACGTGATTTCGATCTTTGTCCAGAACGGTGTAATGACCAGGCGGTGTGGAAAAGCCCGGTTTTCCGGTGGAGACGGTGGATTCGCCGACGAGATTTTTGCCTCTGTAGAAATAGGCCTTCTGCTCCCCGATATGAACAATCATGCGCGGCTCACCACCGCGGGCGCCTTCATCATTCCACCAACCCGGCGCTGGTGTCGGCATTATGGCCGCGAGCGGCTTCTGTATCTGCTGCGGCATTTCCTCGCAGCTGCAAAACAAAACCGCGATCGCTCCCACCAGCGCGAATTGAAGTAACCGGGCCTGTTTCATAAAGCGGCGCATATTAACGCGCAGTTGGTTAGGCGGTGCAATACGAAACATTGAAATACTGGTTCCAGCGTCACGCTGGTTTGACCATCCGCATCGATCGAAATACGCTCGTTTCATGGCCACGCTCACCAAGCCTCCGTCCTCATCTCCCAAAGAACGCGCGCCGCGCGCCGTTCAGCCGCCGATTAATCTGCAAAATTGGATCGAAGAAAATCGCGAAAAATTCAAGCCGCCGGTCAGCAATCGCTATCTTTACGACGGGCGGGATTTTTTTGTGATGGTGATCAAAGGCCCGAACGCGCGGAACGATTTTCACTTGGTCGACTCCGAAGAATATTTTTATCAGCTCAAAGGCGACATCAAAGTGCGCATCCGCGAAGGCGACCGCATTGTCGATCATCTCGTGCGCGAAGGCGAAACCTTCTTCATTCCGCCGAATGTTCCGCATGCCCCCGTCCGCCCGCCCGACACGATCGGCGTCGTCGTCGAGCGACGACGGCCGCCAGGCGAGCACGAACACGTGATCTTTTACTGTGAAAAATGCGGAGCGCTGGTTGAAGACATCGATTTCGATTGCGCCGATATCGTCGAGCACTTCAGCAAAGCAATGCTCGATTTTTGGAATGACGATGCGCGCCGCACATGCAAGAAATGCGGCACGAAGGTTCCACAGCCCGAACCCGTCAAACCATTCAAGAAGTGATCAGTGACAAGGGACGAGTTTGCAAACAACACCGTCTTCTAACCTTCAGCTTCTCGTTACTGGCCACTCATCACCCGTCACTTTCTTGATCTCTGCCTTCGTCGCCCCAAGCAGGGAGAGGATTGAGGTGAGGGGGTCGATTCGCTCTTGTCACTCGTCACTTGTCACACTTCACTTGCTTTAAGTGAAGATCGACATTCACACCCACATTCTCCCGCGCAATTGGCCCGACCTCGACGCGAAATACGGCTACAGCGGCTTCGTTAGGCTCGATCACTACAAACCGTGCTGTGCTCGGATGATGATCGGTGAGCGCGTTTTTCGCGAGATCACCGACAACGTTTGGGATCCGAAACGTCGCATCGAGGAGTGCGACCGAGAGAAAGTGTCGATGCAGGTGCTTTCGACTGTGCCGGTGATGTTTAGCTATTGGGCGAAGCCGTCCGATGCGCTCGATCTGTCGCGGCGGTTGAACGATCACATTGCCGAAGTAGTTCGTGGTCATCCCAAAAGATTCGCGGGGCTGGCGACGATTCCATTGCAAGATCCCGATCTGGCCGCGAGCGAACTCGAACGATGTATCCGTGAATTGGGATTGCGCGGCGCGCAGATTGGCACGCACGTGGACGCGAACCCTCACACCGGTCGCATCGACACCTTGAATTTGGACAATGCGTCGTTGCAGCCCGTCTGGAGTGTGGCCGAGCAACTTGGCGGGGCGATCTTCGTTCATCCGTGGGACATGCTCGGCAGAGAGCGCATGCCGAATTACTGGCTGCCTTGGCTCGTCGGAATGCCGGCCGAAACGTCGCTCGCCATCTGCTCGATGATTTTTGGCGGCGTGTTCGAGCGATTTCCGAAACTTCGCGTCGCCTTCGGCCATGGCGGTGGCGCGTTCCCATTCACAATCGGACGAATCGAACACGCATTTCATGTGCGTCCGGATTTGGTTGCGATCGATAACACAAAAAACCCAAGAAGCTATCTCGCGCGTGGCAATATGCCGGCGCGGTTTTTTGTCGATTCCCTCGTCCACGACCCTGACGCGCTGAAACTACTGCTCAGATTATTCGGACCGCGGCGCGTTGCGTTCGGTTCGGATTATCCGTTCCCGCTCGGGGAAGCGCACCCGGGCAAACTCATCGACTCGATTAAATTCTCTGCAAGAGAAAAGGCGCAAGTTCTCTCCGGCACCGCCCGCGAATTCCTCGGTCTCTGATTTCGAAATTCGACATTCGTGCTTCGTCATTCCGCGGCCCTTTGTGCCGCGGTCACATCTCGTGCCTGATCGCCCAGAGATCGTGGAAGATTGGCTTAAACAATGATTCTTTTAGGAATGGCACGCCGGGAGATCCGCCGGTGCCTTTTTTCGCGCCGATCGTGCGCTCCACCAGTTTGATGTGGCGATAGCGCCATTCCTGCAGTCCCTCATCGAAATCGGTCATGAGTTCGAACAGGATCGAGACTTCGGGTAAACTTTTGTAGAGCCGCAAAATTTCTTTCTGGACCTGCTCATTTGGTCCGTTCGGTTGCGAAAGGTCCCGGTTTTTCAATTCGGCGGGAATCTTCGCGCCGCGCTTTTCCAGAAAATCGTAGAAATGATCGATCACCGTGCGTTCGCGCAGTCGTTGCTGCAGCCGATCCGCGCCTGGAAAATCCGGCTTCACGTATTTCAACGTCGATTCGCGTTTGTAACCGAGCACGAACTCGATCTCACGGAACTGAATCGATTGAAAACCGGACGCCGTCTCCAGCCGGTCGCGAAAACTCGAGAACGACGTCGGCGTCATCGTCTCGAGAATGTCGATCTGCGCCACCAACACTTTCATGATCGTCCGGACCCGTTTGAAGGAATGAATCGCGCCGAACAAATCGCCCGCTGAAAAATCCTTTTTTATTTTCTCAAACTCATGGAGCAACTGTTTGAACCAAAGCTCATAGGTTTGATGAATGATGATGAACAACATCTCATCGTGCTCCGGCGGCGTTGACCGCGGCTTCTGCAGCGTGAGCAACTTCTCCAGATCAAGATAATTTGCGTAAGTCAGCGGCGGCATTTCTGAATGCTCTACGCCGCATGCGCGCACGTCAACACGCGCGACAGCCTAAGCTCAGCAGTTGAGGTTACGTCCGGAGCGCGCGGACGGGATCGATCCGCGTGGCGCGACGAGCGGGCAGAAAACATGCGATCAGCGCAACCGCGAGCAGAATGATCAACGCCAGACCGAAAGCGACCGGATCGCGCGGACTTACTTTGTAAAGCAGATTGCTCATCAAGCGGGTGAGCAGAAGGGCTGCTACTCCGCCGATCGCGATTCCCGCGATTGTTAACCGCAATCCCCGTGAAAGAACCAACCGGAGAATGTCTTGTGCTCCCGCGCCGAGCGCCATTCGCATGCCGAGCTCACGCGTCGCTTGCGAAACCGAATACGACATCACCGCATACAATCCGATCGAGGCCAAAAACAAAGCCATCGCGCCAAAGATCGCGATCAATGTGGCGGCGAGCCGCTGCGTGTAACCCTTCCTGTCCACTTGTTCTTGCACTCGGAATGGAGCGGTCGGCGCCAGCGTAGCATCGAGCGCTTTCACTTCACGCGCGAGCGCACCGCTGATCGCCGCCGGAGTCTCGCGCGTGCTGATAAGAAGGTTATTGCTGACAAAGAAGTTCTGTCGCGTCGGCACATAGAAAAATGCCCTGGGTAGCTCCAGCTTGTTCTCGTAATTCACGTTTCTTGCCACGCCGACAATCTGCAGCCAACGATCCTTTAGCTTTAGTCGCTGCCCGATCGGATCCTTTCCCTGCCAATACTTAGCAGCCATCGTTTCATTGATGATAGCTACTGGCACTGCGTTCTCGTCATCCATGCGTTGGAATTCGCGTCCAGCTACAATTGGAATACGTAAGGTTTTAAAGTAATCCTCAGCTACTTCGTTGTAGGATACGTTTAGTTGCTCGTCGGGCGCGGGTTGATAGCCGTCGATCTGCAGTGGCGCGGAAGAGAAAACGCCGTAACTAAACGGCATCAATCGCGTCAGAGTCGCCGATTCGACACCAGGAATTTCGCGGACGCGGTCAAGTAACTGCGTGTGGAATGCCCTAGCCCGTTCCAAGTTGTAGCCAGCGGAGAACAAGTCGGCGCCTGACACGATTACATCGGTAGAGAAACCCGGGCTGGCATTCTGCATTCGTTGCAAGCTTTGCAAGATCAAGCCCGTGCCAGCCAGCAAGACGAAACTTAATGACACCTGAACCAGAACCAGACTGGAGCGCAGACGCGAGCGGCTGCTACCACCTACTACCCCACCGCCCTCGGTTTTGAGCGCGCCAGAAAGATCGACATGACTCGCCTGAATCGCCGGCACGAGCGCAAAGAGCATGGTAGCTCCGATGCAGATCGCTACACTCACCACCAGCACACGCCAGTCGATTTGTCCTGGAAAATCAGTTACGATTCCGGCCGCAGGTGAAGGGAACGCGAGGACGAGCGCGTTGCGACACCAATACGCCACGGCGATTCCACCGACGGCGGCGATCAAGGCAAGAAGCAACCCTTCAGTGAAAAGTTGTTTAATCAAACGACGCCGCCCCGCGCCGAGGGCAAGACGCATCGTCATCTCGTGCCGGCGCAGCAGCGAGCGCGCTAGCAAGAGGTTGCTGACGTTCGCGCAGGCGATCAGCAGAACAAAAAACACGACCGCCATCGTAATGGCGAGCGTCGACGACATGTTGCCGGCCTGGTTGAACGGTGTTTTCCACAACGGCAAAAGCGAGAGCTCGCGACCGCGATTTGTTTCCGGGTAATCTTTCTCCAGCCGTTGCGAAATTGCATGAAGCTCGGCGTCCGCTTGCTGACGTGTCACGCCGGGTTTGAGAAATGCGTAGCCTTCGATCCAGCGCGCGCCGCGGTCTTCCAGTTTGTAGCCAGTGGTGTCGAACGTTTCCTGCATTGAGGTTGGCACCCAAAAGCTGAAGGAGTAACCGATGAAGGTGCCGTGAAATTTCTCAGGCGCGATACCGATGATCGTGTGCTGAACGCCGTTAAGATATTGCATTCTGCCGATGATGTTCGGATCGCCGCCATAACGATCCTTCCAAGTCCGGTAACCGATCACGGCCACCGAATGCGCGTTGCGTCCCGTGCCTTCTTCTGGTCTAAACCCCCGACCGAGAACCGGCTGCACACCGAGCGCATCGAAATAATTCGCTGAGACAATTGCACCAGACGCGCGTTCGGCGCGATCTCCCACACTCAGTGTCGTGCCCGTGATTCGATCAACGATGAACGACTCGAAGAGCGTGGAATTTTTTTCGTAATCGAGGAATTCAGGATACGAAAGTCCAGTAAATCCTGTCTGGCCGCGCGTTGTAGCGTTCAATGCGAACATGCGGTCCTGGTGCGCGACCAAGGGGTAGGGGCGAATCAAAATTCCTTCGATCCAACTCAACACCGCGGCGTTTGTTCCGATCCCGAGCGTCAAACAAAGAATCGCCAGAATCGAAAAGCCCGGAGTGCGCCAAAGCATTCGCGCGCCGAAGCGAATGTCCTGAACAAACTCATCGGCCCATCGCCAGACACGCTGTTCGCGCGCCGCTTCTTTGATCTGTTCGACGCGGCCAAATTGTCGAAGCGCTGCGTTGCGCGCTTCGTGTGGCAACATCCCAGCCCCGATGTTGCGCTCGGTCAGAAGATCGACATGCTGCTGAATTTCTTCCGCCATCTCAGCGTCGCGTCGGTTTTTGCGAAACAATCCGAGCAATCGAGAGAACCAGGCGCGAAGTTGCGGCATTTGTTAGCCTCCGGCGAGAACGAAATCGATTCCTTTGGTAATCCGCAGCCAATGCTCCTTTTCGGCAGCCAATTGTTTGCGGCCGGCCGCCGTCAGTTTGTAATAACGCGCCTTGCGATTGTTATCGGAAACGCCCCACTCGGCTTTAATCCAGCCTTGCGCTTCCAAACGATAGAGCGCGGGATAAAGCGAACCTTGCTCGACGTGCAGAATCTCTTTTGACATCTGCTGAATCCGATCGGCGATCGCGAGTCCATGCCGCGGATCGTGCTGGAGCGCTTTCAAGATCAACATGTCGAGCGTCCCGTAAACGAGATCGGGTTTTTCCTTTGCCATAAAACTTAGGCCGTCGCGCGTGCGGCCGACGCTTTTTCTTTCAACACGAAATCAACGCTCCAGCGACCGGCTCCGTAAAAGACCATAAAGAGAAATGCGAAACAATATGTCACCGCCATTTCACCTCCGTTTGCGATAGGGAAAAAACCGCGACCGGCGGAGACGACAAAATATGCGACCGCCATTTCACCGCTGGCAAAAAATGCCCCGACCCTGGCAAAAAAGCCCAGCGCCACGAAGAACCCGCAGATTAATTCAATCCAGCCAGTAACAAGGCCGAGCGTATTCGTCGCCGGGCCATACGAGCTTGCTGGAAAGCCAAGGATCTTGGTCCCGCCGTGACAAGCGAACAACAGCCCGATCACGATTCGCATGGCGCAATAAGCGAGATCAACATAACGATTCATTGGATGCCTAGACAGTCTTGGTAAAGGGATTGTTCAATCTTTTCCCTAGACTGTCAAGAGAAGCGCGGTCGCGAAATTACTTCGGCGGCTTCGGCTTCGCGGTGAGAACGCGCTGCTGCGCCAAGGCGTTGAGGATTTCCGGATTACCCTGTGCCCAGGCATTGTCGATGGTCATACGTTTGAAGCGCCACTTCTCGCCATCGCGGACTAGCTCGCAATCATAGCGGTTCATCAAGAGCGCGTTCTCTGATCCGGGACGGCAACCTTCTCGCGGCATGAAATGTTGCGCCAAGACGTATGCGTAGAGCGTTGCCGAATCTTCGCTGATCTCGATTTGAAGATTGCTAACGGTGTGACTGGTATCCAGTGGACCGAGCAGGGGAATCAGCGCATCGACGATTGCCTGACCTCCGGTCAATTTTGGAAAATCCAGACCGAGCTTTTTGCCGGCTGGCCGAAAATCCAGCAGGCAATCCTCTGTGAGCGCAGAAGCCAGCGAATCGGCGTCCCCATGATCGAGTCCGAACGCGAATCGATGTAACGCGTCGGCAATTTCATAACGCTCAGCCGCAAGCTGCGCGAGGTCGGTGCTCATGGATTGGAGTTTAAGCGCCGATATTACAATCGCAACGACGTGAAACATGGCAAAGGGGGCAAGATTAGTTCCAAAATAACGATTAAAATGTGTTGACGGTTTCGGATACTACGATATCGTAATATCTTTATGAACAATATTCTAATGATACTGGGGTATGGAGTGCTACTGACGCAGGCCGCGGCGGCGGTACCGGCCAAAGCCGCACTCGAACAACGCACACAGTCATTCACGATTGTGCTGCAGGGATCGGTTGCAGATGTGACGCCGCTTTTTGGACCGGTTCGCGAAGCGGAATGGGCCCCCAGTTGGGCGCCTCGTTTCCTTCATCCCGCAAACGGTGGTCAACGTGATGGGGCTGTGTTCACAACGGCAAGTACCAATGGCAAAGAGGGACTGTGGCTGCTGACCGCTTATGAAGAGAAAAAAGGTCGCGTCGAGTACGTGTTTGTTACTCCTGGTTTCACCGCTAACGAAATCAAAATTCAAGTCATGCCTGATGGTGAGAAGCAGTCCAGGGCAACGATCACCTATCGACATTCTGCGCTTGCGCCGGAGGGAAACGAGGAAGTCGCAAAACTAGATGCCGATTGGGCGGAACAACAGCGCGTTCGCTGGGAGACGGCGATCAATGAGACGTTGGCAAAAGGACGCGCTCATGAATGACGTCGAACTCACCCGCGCGCTCGAGCGCTGCGAGATCGCGAATAAAAATTTCCATCATGCTTCGCACCTACACGTGGCTTGGGTTTATCTCTCCGAATCGTCGTCGGTGGACGAGGCTGCCGCTAAGATGCGGAACACGCTCCGACGATTCGCGGCTTGCGCGGGTAAATTGGAAAAATACCATGAGACGATCACACTGTTTTGGGTCCACCTTCTTTCGCGAGCACACGCGTCAGCCGGTGGCGAGAGCTTGGAGAAAATCGTTCATGCCAATCCGCGCTTGCTGGAAAGGAATTTTCCACTCACTTATTATTCGCGAGAGCGGCTTTTCAGTGAGCACGCCCGGACTTCTTGGGTGGAACCTGATCTGAAACCGCTTTCCTTCGATGCCACTGCGTTTTGTTCATCCAGTTCACCGCGCCACACACCGGATCGGCCTGTTTCTTGACGCGTTGCGCGAACCCGGATTGACCCAGGGAGAAGCGCATATTCTCGCGCTCCTCGCCCATCGCTCTTCCGCAAACGTGGCCGATCTCCACCGCGGCCTTGCCCACAAGAGATCCACACTGACCAGCATTCTCGATCGGCTCACCGAGCGCGGCTTGGTCACGCGCGAAGTTGGGAAAACAGATCGCCGCACCTTTCTCGTCACGCTGACTGCCAGGGGCCGAAAGTTGGCGCGCCGCGTCAGCCGTCACTTGTCAGATTTGGAACGGGACGTCGTGCGACGCGTAAGTGCCGCCGACATCAAAGGGTTCAACAACGTTGTAGCGGTGCTCGAACAGGAAGCTCATCATCGGACGCGACAGCAGCGCCCCTGACGGCGTCGTTCAGCAGCCGGCCGTGCGAAAAAATTGCGTAACCGTTCTGGCCGCAAACGGTCTTTTCCATTATGCACCGATCTCTATTGTTCGCCTGGCGGGAAAGAAAACTGAAGTTGCTTCTCGTTGCATGTGCATTGCTTGCTGCCGGGTGTACGCATGACGCCTCCGATGCTTCCGAGGATCATCCACATCATCACGGCGGACATCGAGGAGGCGGACAAAACTTCACCAGCCCATCGCCCTCGCCGGGCATCTTTTGATTTAGCCTGCGAACCGAAGAAGGGTGCAGATCAATAACGCCGCGATGGCGATTAACCCGGCGTAAACGATGCGGTCTTGCACGGAATGCGCGTGAACGTGACCATCCGCCTTCGCCTAGCTTCGGCGTGACAGGTGGTGTAAGCGGCAGCTTAGGTGAATGCGAGCGCCAGCAGACCGATTAACACCACGATCACACCCACGAGAGAACCGTAAATGACTCTATCTTGGAATCGAGCACGTTTAGCTGCTTGGGCATACGGAATCCTTGTAAAGGTCACCATTGTATAAAGAGGTAAGTAGATGCCGGGGAGCGCGGCTTCGAGGAAATGGTCGAGTTTTTTTTTGGCTCGGAACGTGCGCGACGCGGTTTTGTCACGCATCTCGATAAAATTTTCGACGGCGAGATCAGCTAACGCGTCGGCATTTACTTTTCGCTTTAGGAAATACTCGGCGAACGCACGTTGTCGATCTTGTCCGCCAACGGACGGACCCGCCGTGGCGGATGCGAATTCCGCCAGGCATTCGTCGAGCACGACGCAATCTTCGAACGCCGCGTTCATTCCCTGGCCGTAAAATGGCACCACCGCGTGAGCGGCGTCGCCTACGAGTGCGACCTTGTCTTTGTAGAACCAGGGCGCGCAACGAATCGTGACCAACGAGCCGGTCGGATTGTTTCTAAAATCATCGAGTAGATTTGGCATGAGCGCGACGGCATCGGGAAATTCCTCGCTGAAGAACCGGCGGACGTCGTCGTCGGTTTTGGTCGTCGCGAAGCTGCGCGGCCCTTCGAATTCCCAAAACAACGTGCAGGTGAACGAGCCGTCGGGATTCGGCAGCGCGATCATCATGAAACTTTTGCGCGGCCAGATGTGGAGCGCGTTCTTTTCCATTTGCCACGAACCATTCGGTCCGGGCGGAATCGTCAGTTCCTTATAACCGTGGGCGAGATAACTCTCGTCGTACTGGAAATTGTCGATCTTGAGTTGCATCGATTGGCGCACGGCGGAGAAGGCGCCATCAACGCCGATGATGCTGTCGGCTGACGCCGACAGCGGTTGAGAGGTTGACGTGTTGAGAAGTTGAGCCGTCGCTGAGTCGAGATCGACATCCGTGCATTTGTGATTGAAATGCACGCGCACGTTTGAATAACGCTGTGCCGCTTCGATCAGTGTGGTGTTAAGCGCCGCGCGCCCGATCGAATTGATGTGCTTGTTTGGATCGACATCGTAGGGCGCGAAAATGATGCGGTCTCCCGCCCTTGCGGGATGAATCATTCGGCCGCGCATCGGGATCGCGTGCTTGAGTACTTCGTCGGCGATTCCGATTTGTTCGAGCGCCTGAATTCCGCGGGTTGAAAGCGCGAGATTGATCGAGCGTCCGCCGACCATGTTGCCTTCGCGCGGATCGGCCCGGCGCTCGTAAAGATCGACATCGTATCCGCGCCGGCCGAGATAGGCAGCAAGTAGGCCGCCGGCTAGTCCGGAACCAATTAATACGAACTTAGGCACTCAAAAAGCATGAATGAATCGGGAAGCCGGGAAAACAGGAAAAGATGAGGCTGGTTCCTCACGAACGCTTTCGGAGCTGCCGATCAAAATGAATTTTGGATTGGGCTCGGGGATTCATGGAAGAGGATCTGGCGGTGGTGGCCGGGGTAATGACGGCAGATCTGTATCCGTTCGCTGTGGCTCTTAAACACAAAAATCCGTGACTCTTTCGCGGACCAAGCGGATATCACGGATACATCTGACCTCCGTTGTTTGGCACTGAGGCTGCTGAAAAAGCAGCCTCGAGATGAGAAGATTCGATCCCCAGCCTCAGCCTCTTGAGCCTCTCGTCCACAGCTTGGAGCTGAAGGCGGTTCTCGTCGTGGACGATGATCAGCAACTCGCCTCCGCTTTACAGTGGATCCTGGCGGATGAAAATTTTCTGGTCGACGTCGCGTTTGACGGCGAGCAAGCGATGATGAAGGTCAAGGCGCACGAGTACGACGCCGTGATTTGCGATCTGAAAATGCCGAAGCTCCGCGGCGACGAATTTTATCTAAAGGCGAAAAATCTGCGGCCGTCTCTGGCCGATCGGTTCATATTCATCACCGGTTTCGCGACCGATCCGTCGATCGCGCTCTTTTTCAACAAGCACGAAGTGAAATATTTGGTGAAACCGTTTCCCATCGGGGTGCTGATTGATTGCGTCAAACAATTGCTCTGCTGAGTCCCGGCCGCACTGACATCTAACAGAAACACGTTTACCGATGCTTCGAAAGAATCTCCGCAAAGCGCCAGACTTCGTGGAACGTATTGTAAAGCGGCGTCGGCGCGACGCGGATGACATCCGGTTCGCGGAAATCGCATTTCACGCCGGCGGCTTGGAGTTCCTGGAAGAGTTCTTTTGGATGTTCGTGCGCCAGGATCGACAACTGGCAGCCGCGCGCGTCCGCATCGCGCGGTGTGATCACCGTGAATTTTTTCGATGTGCGAGCCGCACTGGCACTTATCTCGTTCAATAGAAACGCGAGATAACCGGTCAGCTTAATCGATTTCGCGCGCAGCGGTTTCATTCCGCCCGCTTCATCGAAGATCGACAACGATGCGCGCAGCGGCGCCATGGAAAAAATCGGTGGGTTGCTGATTTGCCAACCATCGGCCGAAGGGACCGGGATAAAGTCCGGCTCGAGATGTAATCGGAAACGGGTGTTCGGATCGTTTCCGAACCAGCCGGCGAGTCGCGGCAATTTCGTGTTCGTCGCATGACGTTCGTGCACGCAAGCGCCCGCGACCGCGCCGGGCCCGGCGTTGAGATATTTGTAGGAACACCAGACGGCGAAATCGACGTTCCAATCGTGCAGCGACAACGGCACATTGCCGATAGCGTGGGCAAGATCGACACCGACCGTGATGGCGTGCTTCTGCGCCGATTTCGTGATCGTTGGGATGTCGAAGAGCTGGCCGGTAAAAAAATTCACGCCAGCGATCATCACGACGGCGAGTTGATCGCGATTCTTTTCGATAAGATCGACAATGGCCTGCGTGCACACTGTGAACTCGGCTTTGCGCGGACTCGCGAGAATCAGCGCGTCCTTGGGATCAAGTCCATGATGAACGATCTGTGTTTTGATCGCGTAGGTGTCGGAAGGAAACGCCGGATCTTCCATTAAAATTTTGAAGCGAGATTTCGTCGGCCGATAAAATGTCGCCATCATCAGGTGCAGGTTGACCGTCAGGCTGTTCATGCAGATCACTTCGACCGGCTTTGCGCCGATGAGCCGCGCCGTCGGTTCGCGCAACGTTTCGTGATACGAATACCACGGCGTCTTCGCTTCGAGATGGGCGTCGACGCCCAGTTTTGCCCAGTCGTCCAATTCTTGACCAACAATTTGCCGCGCTGCCTTCGGCATCAGACCTAACGAATTGCCGGCCAAATAGATTAGCAGTTTGCCGTCTTTGCCGAGCGGAAGATGAAATTTTTCCCGGAAATGACGCAACGGATCCTCGGCATCGAGTTGCTTGGCGAAATCTTCGTCGGCGGAAAACTGCATCGTCATACTCTCAACACTCAACTATCAACCATCAACTTTCTTTGGCATTTCCATGAACTCGATGGTGGTGCCGTCGGGATCTCGGACGTAGACAACGCGCTTGCCTGCGTTCGGCCCTGTCTTGAGCGTTTGCGGTTTGCCGGCAGCTTTCCAGCCGGACGCCGCGATCTTTTCTAAGATCGCATCGAGATTTTCGACCGTGAGGGCAACATGAACGTGTCCAACGTCACACGGCCGAAGATCGGCATGTTTCTTTCGATCGGGCGGCGCGAGATATTCGAGCAATTCGATTTTGTGACCGCCCGGCGCTTTCACTACCGCAAGTTTTAGTTCGGCCCCTTTCACGCCGGTAATTTGTTCCACCATTTCGCCGGATTGGTGCGCGCGGTGCGAAAACTCAAACCCGAGCACGTTCTGCCAGAATTCGAGTGCGCGTTCGAGATTCGAAACCGTAATTCCCGTGTGATCAGCCGCGATGATTCGAAATGACATTTTCTAAAACTTGTGGCGGCAAGTGCCAGTCCGGCTCGGACCGTCTCGCCTGCGGGGAATAATTGCAGCCGGGGACGGCTGCCGCCACAGAAGAATTCTATCTGAGAGCGGCGATAACCTTGAGCTCGATCGCGATCGGCGTGGGTAATGCGGTTACTTCGACGGTCGTGCGCGTCGGATTTGGCTTGCCGTCGCCGGCGAAATATTCGGCGTAGAGTTTGTTGTAGATCGGAAAATCTTTCTTCATGTTGGTGAGAAACACTGTGACGTCGACAATGTCGTTCCAGCTCGCGCCGGCGTCTTCTAAAACCAACCGCACATTTTCAAAGACGGTTCGGCATTGTTTTTCAATGTCGTAAGTCGTGATGTTGCCGGCACTGTCGAGTGTGACGCCGGGAATTTCTTTGCTGTCGCGCACACGTGGTCCGATCCCGGAAAGGAAAAGCAAGTTGCCGACGCGCTTCGCATGCGGAAATGCGCCGACCGGTTCTGGCGCGCGTTTGCTTTCGAATGATTCGCTCATTATTGAGGCGCGTACTTCTCGAACTTCGGCAATTTTGGATCCATCTGGTCCCACGGTTGGGCGTCTGACGTCCAAATTTCGTGCTGCGGTTTATATAAGCTCGGATCGTCCAACGTTCCCGCCGCGATGCCCTGACCGAAATCGGTCTTTCCGCCGAACAATCGCGAACCGCATTCCGGACAGAAGCCGCGGATGTTGTCGCCCATCGTCTCGCTCTTCGTTTGGTAATATTTCGGTGTCCCCTTCGTGATCTTAAACGCGTTCGCCGGCGCGTAGAAGACGGGCGTGTACCCGCCGCCGGTTGTTTTCTGACAATCGCGGCAGTGACAATTGAATGTCACGAGCGGTTCCGCGGTGACTTCGTAACGAATCGCACCACACGCGCACCCACCGGTGATTTTTGTAGGCATGACCTACTCTCAACACTCAACCATCAACTCCCAACTGCTTCATCCTCCGGCGATTGCGCCGATGACGAAAAATGGTTCGTCGCCTTTGACAACGTCTTTTCATAATGTGCGAACCTACTTTCCTTGTTCGGAGATGGACCTGTGCAAAACATTAGGTTGTCCCTAGAGTTTCTCCATCTTGGTTTCCTGCGCATTGATTGCCTGCCACCGACCATCGCGAAAGACAAAGACATCTGTAAAGATTGTCCGGTCAATATCCGTGTTACGTTCGTCGCTAGTCACAACGATGCCGTTCACTATTCCGACATCGCCATAGACGCGCACGGTTAGATTATCGAAGCGTTGCTTGAGATTACCACGCGGCGGATGCTTACTCGAGTAGTGAATGTGCTGCCCTTTGTCTAGAAAATCGCCGGTCGCCACCGGATGAACGAAATCAGGTGCGAGAATACGTTCCAGGGCAGCGGCGTCATGCTCGTGTTTTAACCAGTCGTTCTCCAGCGTGATGAGTGCCTGCCGGTCTTGCTCCGCAGAGCGTTGCGGTGCTGGGGTTGCCGTACTCGTGTGAATCAGCCAACCCAAAGCAACAAGACCGATCAACACTGAAGTAACCTTCGCCATGATTTTCAAATAACTCATAGTCTAATCCTTCGCGGCTTTTCTGTTGCCATCAGGTGCGTGCGGACGAAAGCAATTGCGCTGCGAATTCAGGAGGTGAGCGTCGCTGGCAAACAGCTCATCGCGGTTGAGTCTCGCGATTTCGTCGTTCCAAAATTGGAAGGACCACTTTTCGGGCGCTTCCATCACGCCGTCCAACGAAAGAAACTCAGCGACGACTACTCTCATCGTTCCTTTTCGGAAATATAACCGACAAGAGGAAACTACCGAAACTTGCCAATGAAACAAAGCGCTCAAAGGCCTCCTTGTCACAAATCATAAAACGAAAGAAACCGCTGATCCCAAATAGCTGCGGGAGGCGCATGAATATGCCGCGAAAAAACCTGGCCAGCCCCGGGTCTTGGACGGGAGTGAAAAGAATAAATCTGCCACTACCAGAGTCCGGGAACGACGATGAAATAAAGCGTGTTCGTTCTTCTTAGTTCCGTCAATTTTCAACACGTCAATCTCGCCGGCCCAATCTGCCGGTGGCAGATCCAATGACTGAGTCGGAAGACCGCTCGCTTTGGCAAAACCATCCGGTGCGAGATATTGCAAATCGGGGAGAGCTGCCCGCCCCTCCTTCGCGAATGTGTCGTGCATCAGTGTCGCGTCCATCAGCCAGGCCGGTTCGCCGAAGCTTCGAATCGCGGCAATATCTTGCCCAGTGAAAGGCGCCGTGGAATGAATCACCACCCGCCCATCCGGAGCAGCGTGACATTGCGCCGGAAATCGATGCCAAGGGTGCGAAATGGAAATGACATTAGGACGACATCGTCAGCGATTTGACGCCATTGTCGGTCCTCACGAATCGCGAGCCAGTCGTCGGAAGATCTATTGTTGGCCATGAATCTTTATCGCGGGCGATAAAAAGCTCAGAACAAAGGCTTCAGATCGAGTCAACGTTGAGACAGTAGTTAGTAGCTACTTAGCTGCGTTTAAATGAGCCTGCATGAAAGCAAGTGCAGCCCGAATGATCTCGCGCGAGCGCTCATCGTCATTTTGGTTGTCGAATCCGTGCACGCCGTTCGGATGATTCGCCAGATTGAGCGCGATATTTCGAGCCAATGCTTCTTTGACAAAACGATCGATCGAATCGTCCATTGTCGGCACTTCGTCACGCCCGGCGCGGGCGATAAACATTGGCGGAATTTTGCTCACCTCCTTTTGAAGATAAGTAATTGGCGAGAAAGCCTTAAGCGTTTCAGGGGTTTCGGTCTTTCGATAATCTGACTGCTGAATATCCATGAAAGCATAGAAGCCGACTAGGCAACGCACGAACGGCGTTTCGCCCCGCATCCCTAGCGATAACATCGGTCCGCCTGCCGAATAAGCGATCAGACAAATGCGATCTTTATCGATGTTGTATTTGTCCGCATTAGTGCGCACGTAATCGACGGCCGCGCGGACATCCTGGGCGCCATTCTCCAAAGACTTATTCGGATAATCGAGCCGATGGGTGAAGGTGACGCCGGCAAACCCTGAAGCCGCCACGACGCGTCCCCAGGTCGTGTACACGCCCCAATCTTTTGGGGTGTATTCTGTTTTCGCTCCGCCGTGAATAAAGATCACGGCCGGACGCTTGTCGCTTTGCGCCAGGTCGGGCGGGAGATAAACGTCCATCAAAACGTTCGGATCGTCGGACGTGGTGTATTTCAAGTTTTGGACAACCTTCACTTTGTCCATGCCCGGCACCTTATAGACGAGCGGCATCATTACTTTGCGCGCCATCTCGCGCACTTCCGGCGGCAGATTGTTCTGCGCGACAGTCGGACCTGCGGTTATGGCAATGGTCAGGAGCACAAATAGGAGACGAATGAAATGCTTCATACTCTTAGTATTTCAGTCAGGTTTCGTTGTTATTGCAGGGAGTGAAGCCCAATCATGTTTCCCTCGGTATCATAAACCAGGGCAATAAAGCCATGCTGGCCGATCGACAATTTCTCTTTCTGGATTCGCCCGCCATTCTGCACGGCGCGCGCAGCCTCGACTGCACAGTCAGCACAAGAGAAATAAATAATCGTGCCGCCTCCACCGGAGTCCTTGCCCTGCATTTTGGCAAGTGCCCCGGCGCATCCCGGATTATCGGGTTGTGCCGGAAACGACCACAAATCGATATCAGGATTACTCTGTAAATGCTCGAGAGTTACTTGAAACGTATTCTCGTAAAAGGCTCTGGCCCGCTCGATATCTTGAACATAGATCTCGAACCAGCCAACTGGATTGCGATTTGTTTTCAATTTGCTCCTCTGGTTTCTGCTTCGTTTCGTTACTTCTGAATGAAGGCTTCAGATTTGATTTTTTGAGAGTGAGCCAAAAGCTTTTCCGCGCAGAAGCGACCGAGTTGTCGGCGAAAGAAGCAATTCCTCCGGCGAGCCGACAAGATTCGCGAGTTGTCCGGCCGGTTTTTTTTTGCCGTAGCAAATCTGCGATCCGCGTTTTCCGCTGCTCATGGATCGCCCCGTTCGCGACGGAAGAAAACCAGATAAACACGTTAGCGTCCTCGCGTACGGGTAACGCCGGGAAAGTGTTTGAGTGAGTTTCAGTAACAAATGACGCCAGTACCGAAACGCCTGCCTCGGTCAGGATCGACTGGAGATTGCCGGCGAAAAAATCCGCGAACGCTGCTCCGGCCATCGTGCCAAGGTGATAGATGGTGGCGACCAGAAGCCCTGCCACCTGGCCTCTCGATCCGGGTGCCGGCCGGCTGGCGTGCTCGAGACAAAATCCGGAGTTCGGAAACGCTGGGCGCAGCAATAACACATTATCGGAATCGATCATGGTGGCATTTGCCGCCTCGCGATTTTTTTTCCAAACCGGTCCCCCATAAAATTCCTGCAGCTGCGACGCACGGCTGGTCATGTCGTTGAACCCACGGATCCAGACGAAGCGATTTGGATTATTCAGGTCGCGAAATTGGCCGACCACGATCATCCCGGTGCTTTCTTGGCTCTCGATGAACTCCTGTTCGAAGAGCGCGATTAGCTTTTCGCGTTTGCCGGGAACGAGCGTGTATTGCCGAAGCTCCACTACCGGACAACAGGCAGAAGCGTTCATTGAGCCTTGGTGAAATCCATGATCCAATTCGTTTCCCAGGTTTTCCCCCCATCAACAGAAAAGGCCTGTTCCCAACGCGGTGTGTCCGATGTCACCCGCGTCCATAGGAAGCGGACGCGGATCGGTTTGCCCTTCAAGGTGTCATCGGCATAGAACGTTCCGACGCCGTTCTCGAAACGACCCTGGACAGGCGGATCGAGGGGACCAGAAGGATAGCGCCCGTCGAGCCACCAGATTGCCCATTGCCCGGTCTTCGAATTGTAGGCGCGCAGTGCGACGGCGCGATAGGCCCCTTTGGATCCGTTCAGTGCGTGCTCCTCCATGTTGGCTGCGCCGTCCATGAGCTTGCGATTGCTGCACGTGCCTTCGAAATCTCCCCATTCCTGACTGTCAGGTTTCAGACGACGATGATGCACGCGCCATTCGCCGACGAGAAAATCAAAATCATGAACGCCGTCGATGTAATTTTTCATTTCTGCTTCTTTTCTTGGTTCCAACGATGCGGCCTTGTTCAGCGTCTTCTCTGTTGGTGTCACCAGCGGCTTCTCCGACTGAGCGAATACGATCATCACGCTAGCTAGGAAACTAAACGGCCCCGACCACTACTAAGGCATAACGTCGGCCGGTTTTCGTCTTCATAGTTTATTGGCAACAAATCTAAATGCGATCGCGCCATCAAAACGCACAAACGATTCTTCCGTAGACAAACCATTCAGTAGCGATTTCATTCTGCAATAAGCCTATGTCGCAAAACGATATTAAGAGTAAAGCCAGAATGTCAAAGTCGCGCAAAAAACAGAAAACATTCACGCGAAAGCGCAACCCGGCCCCCGCTGATGACCTTATCAACCGAAAATTATTAGGCATTCTCCAGGAAGACGCGCGCGCCACTTATGCCGAAATCGGGCAGCGCGCACACCTCTCAGCTCCCGCCGTCTATGAGCGGATTCGGAGAATGCAGGAGGCTGGCGTTATTCAAAAGCATACCGTCGCGATCAATCCCGCTGCGGTCGGCCTTCCATTTTACGGTCACCACCGTGGTGCTGATGAGTCACTTCGAGCGCGGCATTCAGATTTCCTCAGACGCACCCAGCGCTGCGGATTAGTTCTTTCTCCGATCGCGAAACGCGCTGACCGGTTCCGTAGCGCGTGAACTCTCGAAAATGTACGCCATGTCGAGCGCAATTGTAGGGCAGGCGCTCCGCCTGCCAAACCTAAATCGGCAAGCGATGCGCTTGCCCTACAAAATTTTTAGCCACCGGCGATCGCGCCCATGACGAAGAATGGTTCCTCGCCTTTCACGATCGCGTCGGGCAGGGGAGCATCCGGCGATTCGTGCGAAATGTCTTCGCCGCAGGCGAAAAATCGGACGAGCGGACGGCGCTTGA
>WNGD01005821.1_pt1 | contig 19121 bp, 13 predicted proteins | sample 5400671 | NCBI WGS metagenome assembly WNGD01 (sample SAMN13153369, study PRJNA577476) | soil metagenome | isolation source: 40 cm soil or saprolite under grassland replicate 2 | place: USA:California | collected 2016-06-15
GTACTGGCATTCCGTAGAGCTTGCAATATAGCTGTAGCGGCGTGCCCCTGGCCATAAACCGCGGTCCACGGGCCAGCGTCTTGCGCGCTCTCAGCCGCAGTAAGGATAGCCTGTTCGTCTGTCCCAACGAGTACGTTGCAACGATTATCCAGGGTTTCCAACCACTCTGTTTCGTCGCGCAGTGTGATACACGGCGTCTGCATGAAGTACGCTTCCTTTTGTACGCCTCCGGAATCCGTGAGGATGAACCGGGCACGTTTTTCAACCAACAACATCTCAAGGTAAGAAAGTGGCCTAGTCATTTTTACGGCTTCGACGGATAGCCCAACATCCTCCATGATTTTCCTCGTCCTCGGATGCAGCGGAAGGAGAACCGGACAAATGTGCCGCGCAACGTTCTCAAGCGCACGAACAATGGTCCTCAGCCGATTCATATCGTTAGTATTTTCTGCACGGTGAACCGTGGCTAGTGCGAAGGAGCACACTTGCCACGATTTTGCGATTTCACTTTCTTTTCCGTCCGCCATCTCACGGTAATAAAGGGCAGCATCATACATGACATCACCAACGTTTACGGCGCGGGCGCTCAGCCCTTCTCGTGTCAGGTTTGCAACGGCGACCGGAGTCGGACAGAGCAAGAGATCGCTGGTGTGGTCGGCAACAATCCTGTTAATCTCTTCGGGCATCCGGCGATTATAGCTTCGCAAGCCAGCCTCAACATGTGCCGTATGCATGCCCAATTTGGCGGAAACGAGAGCGCCCGCCAAAGTCGAATTGGTATCCCCGTAAAGCAAAACCCAATCCGGCCTTTCCTGAAGCAGAACCGGTTCGAGACGCTTCATTATTTCGGCTGTCTGTACAGCGTGGGTTGCAGATCCGACGGCTAGATGATGATCCGGAGTGGGAATCTCAAGGTCCTCGAAGAAGATATCGTTCATCTCGGCATCGTAGTGTTGTCCCGTATGAACAATACAATGTGAGTAAAAACCGTCTTCTGCTTGATTGGTGGCACGGCATATCATCGCAACCTTTACGAATTGAGGGCGCGCACCGACAACGGAAACTATCCGCATCAAATGAGCTACTCCGAGCGATCGATGACCATAGTAACGGGCTTGCGGCTTGTGGCTAGGGGAATTGTCGGCCGTGCCAACCGGCCCGTCAGCGTCCATGCGAACAGGCGAAAATAGCCATGTATCGTGCGAAGCGTTTTCATTTTGCTGGGGCCCTTACGCTGAGTGCCGTCCAGGCTCATCGGAACCTCAGTGATTCTGGCTCCAAAGCGTGCGCTCTTGAGCAGGATTTCTACAACGCAAACGAAGCCTTCCATTTCAATCAGCCGCTCGTGGTAAGCCTCGAGAAGTTGCATTAAAAAGGAAGCTTGGTAGGCGCGGTAAAACGAGCTGAACGTATACACACGTGGCATGCCTGGGATTGCTCGTAGAATCAAATTGGCGCACCAGCTCAGGAATGTACGGTACAGAGTAGTTCCCACCACCAAGCCTCCAGGCGCATAGCAAGAGGCCAGCACGAGCTGATATCCTTCACGCGCTCGATCCAGCATTTTGTCGAGAATTTCCAGAGAACTCGTATTGTCAGCTTCAAGTGTGACGATCAGCGCGTCGCTGGCTGGTGACAAGCGTGCGACGGCGTCGAATCCGTTCCGAAACACGCAATGCACACCCAGGTTGACCGGGTGCTGTACAAGGGTGATGGGTAACGCGTCGAATTCCCTGGCCACTTTCGCCGTCTCGTCAGTGCTGCCGTCGTCGACGATCACGAGATGTCCACCGCGCGCGCGCGCCGAAAGCCACGCATGCAACGACGCGAGTAGTCCCGGTAGATTTTCTGCTTCGTTGAATGCCGGAATAATGAAATAGACCTGTGGTTGGCTCGGCATGTTTCTAACGGGCTGCGATTGCTAAACCCATGGTTTTTTTCTGCCACTCTATTGTGAGCTGAAGTCCCGTGCGGAGGTCGATCTTAGGCTCAAATCCCAAAAGTCGTCTGGCTAATGAGATGTCAGGAATGCGCCGCTGCACGTCTTCGTATTTACCCATGCTGGCATACGGAACCATCTTCAACCGTATCGGATTTGGCGTGGCGCAGAGTTCTTTGATCAAATGGGCCAATTCCTTAATCGTTATTTCGACCGTGTTACCGAGATTAAAGATGATTGCCGGCTGGCTGTCGAATTCGATAGCTCTAACGATCCCGTCAATGAGGTCCGAAATGTAAGTGAAGCTCCGCGTCTGTGAGCCGTCCCCGTGAATCTCCACTGGTTCATTCCTAAGAATTGCAGAAATAAAAACCGATTGCGGTCCGCCCCACCAACTCAAGTGCTGTCGTGGTCCATAACTGCCGAAGAAGCGCAGAATTGTGACAGGCACCCCGTACGTGGCGTGGTATGCGAGCGCTAGATGTTCGTCGAACAACTTCGACACCGCGTACGACCAGCGAGGAATCATGGAGGGTCCAATTATCGAATCAGAATCTTCAGTGAACGGTACGTTGGGATTCTTACCGTAGACGTCGGAGGTCGAAGCCAGCACTAGGCGCCGCTGCCCGTCGCGCGCGATTTCCAGCACATTCTTACCACCAAGGCTGTTCACCTCGAGGGTCGTGATCGCGTTACCATAGCGTGGAATCTTAAATGCGGCGAGGTGAACGATCCGATCGACGGGTTCCAAGGCATCGCGCAAGCCTACGAGATCTTTAACGTCCAGTCGATGAAACCGAAATTTGGGATTGGCGTTATGGTGCTCGATGTTGCGTAACGAACCCATTGAGAGATTGTCGATACCGACGACCTCGTGACCCTTGGCGAGAAGAGCATCCGCCAAATGCGATCCGATGAAGCCCGCTACGCCTGTGATTCCGATTTTCATGAAGGTTGGTCACGTCCGGGCTGCGCCGGGAGGTTCATTGCGCTTTCTTTCTCAACTCAAGCATTTCAACCCGGTCATCGTGCCTTTGATAACGCGCGCCGCATGCTTTACATTCAACAGCTTCGTCTTGCTCTTTTCTCGTGAAGCCGAGCTTAATTCCACAACCGCACATCCAACCACGTCGGCTTGCGGGGTTGCCGAAGACAAGCGCATAATCCGGGACATCACGCGTGACAACAGCACCGGCTCCAACGAATGCGTATCGCCCGATCGTCACACCGCACACAATCGTACTATTTGCTCCTAGAGTGGCACCCTTCTGTACCAATGTCCTCTTGTACTCGCTTTTGCGACTGACATGACTGCGGGGATTTAGGACGTTCGTAAAGACCATAGATGGACCGCAAAAAACATCGTCCTCCAGAATGCATCCGGTATATATGGACACATTGTTCTGGATCTTTACATTGTTGCCGATAATGACCTCTGGCGAAATGACGACATTTTGGCCGATGTTACAACCCGCACCAATTCGGCAGTTTTTCATGACATGCGAGAAATGCCAGATCTTAGTCCCGGAAAGAATCACACACGGTTCGTCAACGTAAGAAGATTCGTGGACAAAGACGTCTTCCCGCTCCATCTTGCCCTCAGAATTCACAGTACTGCAACAGCTTTGGCGAACATGGCATCCACTTGGACAGGCTCACCGTTCAATTGAAGGGAACGTTGGCACGCTTGTAAAACACGTAAGACGTCCACGCCGCTTTCTCCTGAGGTGCGCGGTTGCTGCCGGCGCTCAATGCAGGTCAGGAAATGTTCACATTCCAGACGTAGAGGTTCGCCAGACGCGAAAGCTACCGGAGTGCCCGTTGGTTGTGTGACCTCGAATACGCCGTTTGACAGTACGATCTGCTTATCGAACAACAGGAGCTTGTCGGTCGCGCGGCTGTCTTCGAAAACCAGCATTTTCTTGCTGCCGATCACGACAAGCCGCTGCTCCTTGTATGGGTGCAGCCAACTCACAAAAATATGCGCTCTGGTACCTCGATCAAACAGAAGGTTTGAAATTGTCACATCCGCTATGTTGGGTTGCAAGTAAGCGCCGCCAACGGCCGTCACTTGAATAGGAAGTTGTCCGAGCAAATTCAAGATCACCGAAATATCGTGGGGCGCAAAACTCCACAGCGCGTTCTCTTCGCGCCGGATTTTTCCAAGACTCACGCGATTCGAGTAGATGTACTCGAGCGAACCCAGTTCTCCAGATTCAAGCAATTGCTGCATCGTAAGGACCGCGGGATGGTAAAGCAATAGATGGCCCACCATCAGGATGCGCTTGCCTTCGCGGGCTGCCTCCACCATAAAGCGGCCTTCATCAGGCGTCAACGCAAGAGGCTTCTCAACAAAGACATCCTTGCCGGCCCGTAAAGCGGCTAACCCCAGTTTGTAATGCGTCTCCGCGGGGGTCGAGATCGCTACCGCGTCCAGTTCGGCGTCTTCCAAAATCTCGGTCCAATCCCGATATTTCTTCAGCTTCGGGTGTTGAGAAGCGAAGGAGTCTAATCGCGCCGGGTCCGCGTCAAACAAGCCAGTGAGATTTCCGAGTTGATAAAAATTTCGGATGAGATTCTTCCCCCAGTGTCCGCAACCCACTACTGCCACGCTAGGGCGAGATCTCTCTGTGGGCATTTCATCCTTTCATTTTTAACCGAACCTGAATCTTCGGCGACGAAGAAGCGATATTTTAAACAGATTTCCTATGCCTGTACAAGGCGGCGGCGAGCAAGGACCTCGCGACCGCGAGTCGAAAAAACAGAATACTCGACCACTCGTATACCATACACTCTTGACGTGATATGAATCATTGCTCGATCGACACAAAATGAAAATCTCACGATCATTTTTCCAATGCCTCATTGCGGTTTTACTAGGAACTCTATGCGGTTGCGCGCGAAGTTCCGGTTTACCGACCGAACTGTCACGCATTCCGCAAGACCTCCAGAATGAGAAATTGGAATTACAAGGGGTTTATAAGGACGGATGGATCGCTGAGAATGCGGCTTGCACTCTGGAGCAACCGGAAAAGGCCCAATTTCTCACCATTCGCGGAATGGTTCCTGTCATTTCTGGCAATGCCGAATTTCGGAGTGACTTGGCACTGTCTATCGATGGACAAAATATCGGTGGCCGACAAATAGGACCGGGAGAATTTGAGTTTTCGGCGCCGATTTCACGCGCAAGAGGAAGGCGTCGTCTAGCAATAACTTTTAGTAAAACCCAACCGCTTCCTCCGGGCGATGGCCGCTCGGTTGGTGCGAGGCTGGAGTTCATTGGGTTTATCGAAGCCACAGCAGCAAGCGACATTGTTTACAGCCCAAGACTTCAGTTAGGGAATGCATGGGGAGTTTTGGAGAGCTTTGGTGGCGAAAAATTTCGATGGGTGGAAAATGACGCGGAGCTTTTACTCGAAGCGCCACATCCATCTCCAGTTGTACTTTCCCTCTTGATTGAGCCGGGATCGGGAATTGATGCTAGAAGTTTCGAGTTGAAGTTGGTGGACGCCGCCGGCAATGTCGTTGGCGCACAGCGCGTAGACGGACAGCGAATGGTTTACTTTACTCTTCCCGCTGTCTCAGGAACGCAAAACCGTTTTCGTCTGCACACGGATGCCGGTGGAAAACAGTCTGCAACGGATCCTCGTATCCTGAACTTTCGGGTATTCAAAATTGAATTGAGATGAATGTGAATAAATTCATACAACCCCGCCGGCGCGGTACCAATCGATCGTTTGCCGAATTCCCGTTTTAAGCGGCGTGGAAGCGCGAAATCCAAAAAGCTCAATAGCCCTGTGCGTATCCAGCCGGCGTCGGGGTTGGCCATCGGGCTGGGTTGGGTCCCACACGATTTTCCCTTGAAAGCCGGCCAGGTCCGAAATGATATAGGCTAAGTCCCGTATACTGATTTCCTGGCCGGAACCCAGATTGACAGGATCGCCTTCGTTGTATTTTTCCGCGGCGAGAAGAATCGCCTCCGCGGCATCATCCACGTACAAGAATTCGCGCGTGGGGTTACCTGTTCCCCAGAGAACAATCTCATTTCGGTTTTCCCGGATCGCTTCGATGCACTTTCGGATGATGGCTGGGATGACATGCGAAGTGTGCGGATCGGAATTGTCGGCGGGTCCGTACAAGTTGACCGGCAGCAGATAAATGGAATTGAATCCGTATTGCTGGCGATATGCCTGCGATTGAACGAGAAGCATTTTTTTGGCGAGTCCGTAAGGAGCATTCGTCTCTTCCGGATACCCATCCCACAGGTTTTCTTCTTTGAAAGGCACTGGGGTGAATTTCGGATAAGCGCAAATCGTCCCTACTGCAACAAATTTCGAAACTCCGGTTTGCCGGGCCACTTCCATGAGTTGTGCGCCCATCATGAGGTTGTCATAGAAAAATTTTCCGGGGTTGGCGCGGTTGGCTCCTATGCCGCCGACTCGGGCGGCGAGGTGAATGACGAGGTCAGGTTGCGTATCGCGGTACAGCCGAACGACATCGCCGTAACGGACAAGATCGTAGTCGTGGCTGCGGGGAACGAAGGCATTCACAACTCCGCGATCTCTCAGCTTGGCGATCACTCGAGAACCCAAAAAACCTGCGCCACCGGTGACAACAATCTTTTTGTCTGTCCACCAACTCATGGTGCCTTATGTACGAAGTGACTTTCGAGATTCCGTCGTTCGGCAGCCAGATCAGCGTCCACCATCAAGCGCACGAGACGCTTGAATTGCACTGCCGGGGCCCAACCGAGCCTCTCGCGGGCCTTGGTCGCATCGCCCTGTAATACATCCACTTCCGTGGGCCGATAGTATCGCGGGTCAATCGAAACGTAATCATTCCAGTCCAGATCCAAATAGCCGAACGCTTCGTCAAGGAGTTCGCTGACGGAATGGGATTCACCGGTTGCCACCACGTAGTCGTCCGGTCTGTCCTGCTGTAACATGAGCCACATTGCCTGAACGTAATCGGGAGCGTAACCCCAATCGCGCCGGGCATCAAGATTTCCGAGATAAAGTCTGTCCTGCAGGCCCAACTTTATGCGTGCCGCCGCCTTGGTGACCTTTCTGGTCACGAATGTTTCGCCTCGACGTGGCGATTCGTGATTGAAGAGAATGCCATTGCAGGCAAACAAACCCACCGCTTCCCGATAGTTCACCGTCATCCAATGAGCATAAAGCTTCGCAGCGGCATATGGGCTGCGGGGATAAAAAGGGGTCTTTTCGTTCTGCGGTGGCGGAGCCGAGCCGAACATTTCACTGCTGGAGGCGTTGTAGAACTTCGTGTTCAGACCCGATTCCCGGATCGCTTCCAATATGCGAACCGTTCCCAGCCCAGTGATATCGCCGGCGTATTCCGGAATATCGAAGCTCACGCGAACGTGACTTTGCGACCCGAGGTGGTAGATTTCGTCCGGTCGCACCATCCGGATAATACGGTTCAGGGAGCTACCGTCATTCAGATCCCCATACAGAAGAAACAGACGCGCGTTTCCATACACCTGATAATTTTTCGATAGAAGCAGCTCTGCCAGATAGGATCCGTCCTGTCCGGTGATGCCGGTGATCAGGGCTTTTTTCATGAAGGGCGTTAGATTAGTCGGAATCGCATTTCGAAGTCCAGATGGTTTTTAGCGGAAATGTGAGCCAATCTATCGTGCGCTTATTGTGAACGTCCCCTCCAGTTTTGGAGACCCTTGAACTCGCACGACGATGAGGGTACTTTGCTGCCGGACTCCGTAGGAAGGTGAGCACAATCCCGGCTGCAGCTGAATATTGCCGTTAATGCTGCCGATGTCCAATAAAGCCATCTCATCGCCGGCTTGAAGCGTGAATTTGGAATCGTTCCGTTGGAATCGCACTTCCGGTGCCAGATGAAAAAACCATTCGAAGAAGTGCGGTCCATTCCCTTCAAATGTGTCGCGCACCGTCAAGAGGTTTTTCCGTTTATCGAATTCAAAGCGCCGCCGATGTATCACGGGGCTTGAGAGCCGCGTATATCCACTATGTTCGATATCGAGGTAATCCGATTCGGGCGTAGACGTCCACTGGTGTAGCTTCACTCGAGCACAATCGGACATTTGAAACAAACGGGTGGGGCTGAACGGGTTGATCTCCTGTCCGTCGACGCGAACGGTGTTGTGCGACTCTGTGGACCTGAAATAGTTCCGAGCCGGCGGATCCGCAGTATAGACGTACGTGCCTGGATCGATAAGCCATGCGTAACCATTCGCCCAATACTCGAAGCTCAGTACATCATTGTGGGAATGCGACCCGAAGCCGCGCATACCAACGGAAGCAGCCGAGACGTAAACGCATGATCTTTGAGCGCCCAGAATAAAGAAGCTTTTGTTGCCGTAAGCGGCTGAAGCTCGAGAATGGTTGAATTGGGTTTTGGGGGTTGCTCCAATCCACCAGAGTACTTCCGGATCGCCCGATTTGATTCTCAAATCCGGACGGTCAAATTCTTCAGCAATGAGTAGCGGCAGATAGCTGTGATCGGCGGCGCTTCGCGCAGAAAGAGGGTGGAGTCTCCCGTTGTCCGCATCTCCGATTTGGGGAGCCGTACCGTCGGGCCGGAGATAATCGGCCACGTACTCTCCCATTTTTTGCAGCAGTTCTTCGACTGGTTGGCTCAACTGATGCCCATTCTTTCGGAGTAACAGGAAAGCCGAAACGAAAAGTTCGGTGACCAGCCGATGATAGAAAGTCGAATTTTCGTAATCCGCTCCGTCCGGCCAGGTCTGCTCGAAGAGCTCAGTTTCCAGTTCCTTCTTCGCGAACTCCGCGTCTGCCGTCAACTTCAATTCCGGAAACAGAGTCGCTATGTAAAGCAGGCCAACGATATCTGATACATAGTGATTGCTATTAAGCCGCCGCTCGGTTCCATCGATGTATTCGGAATTGAATTCCAGGTTTTTGCGAATAAATCGCGCATGCCCCATGAGCGCCGTGACGAACTTCAAAATGAATGCGTCGTTCAGACGAGGGGACTGCCGCAATAGCGAGAATGCCCAGATCCAATTGACGGCCCGGATTCCGGCTTCCATTGTGCAAGCCCAATTGACGCCGTACCGACACGGATTCGTATCAATCCAGTCCGATACCTGCCGCACAAATTCCTCCGGATAAGCTTCATCTCGGGTAAGGCAATACGCCTGACCCAACAAAATCAGGTGATGGAATCGGGAGAGTTCCCAGGGCACCTTGACATCAGCGGGGGGCAGATTTCCGTACCGTATGTGTTTGTAGAACGCGCCAGCGTGCCAACCGATGCCGCTTTTGAAATCGATGTGCCAGGGCAAGTACCCGATTGCCGGTTCACTTCGCTGGATCTTCCCGTTTCTGCCGATGATCTTTACAGTTCGGCCCTTCCATTGGTCGAGATCGGTTGGACCTGACCCCAGCAGATCAAAAATGTGTTTCAGGACCAGGTCACCCGACGCAATTATCTTTTCGGATTCACCCGGGAAGTGGGACCCGAGCGCAGATCGATAGAATTCGTAATCGCGATCGATGAAGAACAGTGGCGATGATCGAGTTCTAAAGTGGGCGGCAAGTTCCTTCGCTGAAGAAAATCCCGTAACGGCCAGAGTGTCCTGTTCAGTTATGTTGCGGTGGCGCAGGGTGACAACATACCGCGAAAGCGCTTTCTTGGCCTGGTGGAGCGAACCATTTAGGCCGAGCTGGGCGATCCTACGAATGTAATATGTCACTTATGTCAGTACGTTTCGAATATGGTCCACGATTCGTTGAGTGTGCGCAGTCCACGTGTAGCGGGCAAGGACCTCCTGCCGCGCGTTCGATCCTAACCGTTTTCGCTCATCGGCGTTTGCCACCAATTCCAATATTCCATTTGCCAATTCATCGACAGAGCCGGGCGTAACCAGCAGGCCTGTTGTCCTGTGTTTCAACACCTCGCCAATCTGATCGAGCCTGCTGGCGACGATTCCGCAGCTCATTGCCATGTATTCAAATAGCTTGGTTGGCGAACCGAAAAAAGGACTGCCATCAGGATTCGGAGTTTGCGGACAAACGAAAAGGTCGCAAGCTCCCAAGTAGATTGGCCCGTCTTTTTGCGGAATGATTCCAGTGAAGGTGGCGGCGGCCTGCGTCAGGCGATCGGCGTTGATAATGTCACGCGTGGCGGCGGCCGTCGGGCCGTCTCCGATAAACAGGAAGTGTGCTCGGGGTTCTTTTTCGATGATGGGACGAACCGCGCGTGCCAAAATCTCGGCCCCGTGCCAGCGTCCGAACGTTGCAACGAACCCAACAACAACTTTTTTTTCCAGCCCTAAGGTTTTTCGAAGTCTCTGACTCTCCTCGCGAATGATGTCCGGGTCGAAACGGCAGGTGTCCACGCCGTTGGGGTTCACGAGTATTTTTGCTGCGGCGATTCCACGCGCGACCAATTCGTCCTTCAAAGCCTGCGATACGACAACGACCGCGTCGGCCGCCCTGAGGTTCGCGATCTCGATTTCCGCGGCCCATTTCGAAAACCGCATCGGAGTCCCCCAGTGCTTCGCCATCCAGACTTCGGAACCGTTGTATTCCAGGACGAAAGGTAACTGGAAAAGCATTGCCAGATAGGCGCCCGTGTAATTGTACGGACTGTACCTCTGATAGAGAAGTGCAGGTTGGCGCTCCGCGAAAATGCCGGAGCACCTTGCGATGAGCCGGCGATTGTAAGCCATCTCGGCCCCGCCTTGCAGGTTCTGGAGCGCCGGTCGGGGTTCGATTACAAGTAGCGGAATCGCTTTGTCGATTAACTCGAGTTTATCGCTTGATACCAAAAACAGCGGAATACCAAGATTGCGAAAAGCGTTGGCTACACCGGCAACGTGAGCAACCGAACCACCCGCGGTGATTCCGAACCAATGGTCCGTTCGCAGATAAGCAATTGAAACGCTGCCGGCGAGCCTCGCCTTTTTCTTCGTTTTGATACGGGCGATATCCCGCGCCACTTGCCACAACAGGAACGGAAGCTGAACCGTCTCACCCGCGATCTGCGGAATATCACGTGTCAGAATTGCCCCGAGCGATCCAGTTCGTTTGCGTCCTGATGCATCGAGCACGACACACGATCGGCTGATCCACGACAAGAATGCAGACCAAAGGGCGATTCGTGGGGCCGTCTTCAAGTCATAAGTGAAAAAAACAGTGCGTCTATACCGCTGAAACCGGCGCAGGTAATCCTTGAATTCAAGTGTAAGCTGTTCAAGAGGCACTTCTATAAACGGCTCGTCCGGAAATTCTTCTCGTAATCTCGCACGACCTACCGCTCGATGATAGGCGGGAAACACAAAAAGATTGTGCCCTCCATCGGTCATGTTACACGTGACCCGCGGCCTGGCGCCTCTGTTTGACTTCTGTTTTCTCGAATATTTCATCGAGCACAGTGTTAAGTTGCCGGAATCGATGCTCCCAGGAATGTGAGGAGACTTTCTGCACGCGTTGCTCGATTCTGCCGGGCGAATCGGGCGGTTGAGCGATTCGCCGGCTGCACAGTTGCAAAAATTCTTCGCGCGAGGAAGCAACGTCTATTTCTCCCTCGAATTTTCTTGCCGCCGGCATATCCGTCGAAACGACACGTTTGCCTGCGGCAAGGTATTCGTACAGCTTGAGCGGGCTGCAGTGATCGGCTAACGGGCCCGCGACATAGGGGTTAATACAGCAGTCGAAGGACTGCAAATACGCAGGAATCGTGTGTCGAGGCTTTCGACCGAGTAAATAAACGTTACGGTGGTGCCTGATCTTCCCCACCCGCGCCATCGGAGATTTAGGTCCAATCAGGATCAATGACCAATCCGGCCGCCGTTCAGCAAGAAAATGAATCAGGTCCAGATCGATCCAGTACTGGATAAATCCGACGAAGCCGACTCTCGGACCGGGAATGCTCGCGACATCGGAAGGAATTTCCAATCGGCCGAACGCCGCATCCCTGAACATCGTGATGTCCGCCCCGTTTGGAATACAAAATGTCTTCGCGCAAAGCTGGGCGCGGCGTGCCAGAAGATTTTCGTGCGTCACAATCGTCAGGTCTACCTGACGTAGAAGGCGGTCTTCCATCTCGCCAATGACCTTGGAGCTTATGAGTCCGCTTGCCCCGCGAAACTCGTCGACGCATTCATAGACCGAGTCGAATTGAAAGGTTTCCAGGAGTTCAGCAGAAAACGGAGTGTAAATCCACAATAGCGGGTTCATGAACTCGAGCTTCTGAACCCAGCGCCGAACCAGGCGACGAATCCAAACGTGGTTCGCTCCATTGATGGCGTGCGACATCTGAAAAAATGGAAGCAGAACGGGCAGTGTTGCAACGAAGAGTCGCTCCGAAATCTGCCGGGGACCCGACAGGAATCGATAGAACCGCGATGGATCTTTAGGCAGTACGTCCAGGCCGAGGAGATGTACCGGCGTCTCAATGTAAAGAACGCGGTTTCCGGCGCCGGCAAACATCTGCATGAACCGCTGCTTGCGAGTCCATAAATCGTTCCAATCCTGCGTCGAGAAGCAGATAATGTCCCGGCCGGTCATTTCTCCTGAATCCACCTCTCGTGCCAGAGAACAAAGTTGAAAAGATACCACTGAAGGGCGCCACTCGAATTTGACAGGATCGAAGCAACAGTGTCGGGGTTCAAATACGGTTGCGACCGCGCGAAGGACGTGAGCTTTTCCCGGATCCGGGTGCCGAGCTCCAGTTGAAACCATTCGCGGATCGGTACGCCAAAGCCTTGTTTCGGCCTGTCGACGATTTCCTGGGGGAGGATGCCTGCGACGGACCTCTTCAGAAGATGCTTGAGCTTGAATCCTGGAACTTTGTCGTTCTGAGGGATCGCGAGCACGTATTCCACAAGCTTATGATCGAGGAACGGTACGCGAGCTTCTACCGACGTTGCCATGGTCATCTTATCCACTCGCATCAGGAGCAGTTCGGGCAGCCGCAGTTTGAGATCCAGAAACGTCATCCAATTTAATGGATCCGGTGCGCCCGCCGTTTTAAGAAATTCTTTAAAGTAGCGTCCGACGACTGCGGCGGAACTCGTGCCGTTCAATCTGGCTTTCATGTCCGGATGCAGTAACGAGCTTTTTGCGGTTTCATAAAATCCTTCGGCGCCACCCCAAAACACCGGTTCGTCATACGAAGCTCGCCTGAGATATTCCAGCCTGCCCGAAAATGGTTTCGCCAATGGTCTCGCGAATTGCCACGCCAGATGACGGAGAGGCCGCGGAGCCGCTGAATAAAGCCGGCGCCAGCGTTCAAGACCGAGCATCATGGACCAATAAGGATACCCGCAGAACAGCTCATCGCTTCCTTCGCCAACCTGACAAACCGTAACGCCATGTTCCTTGGCCAGCTTTGCGACGTAATAAACGGGAATGCAGACAGGATCGGCTATGGGCTCGTCCTGGTGATAGATGAGCTGAGGTAGAAAATCCAAAAGGTCCTGAAGGCCGATTTCGATTTCATGATGGTTCGCCTTGAATTTCGAAGCGACGGCGCGCGCATAAGCCAGTTCGTTGTATTGCGGTTCATCTTTGAAACCAATCGAGAATGTTTCGACCGGACGGTTGGGCCGGTCCATCATTTCTGCCATGAGCGCGACATTGGTCGAGGAATCGATTCCGCCTGAAAGGAACACGCCAAAGGGCACATCGCTGATCATCCGATACCGGATGGATTCGCGCAGGAGAGCTTGAATGTTCGCGACGTGATCATCTTCTTTCAGCTTGATTTGTTTCGCAGAAAGCGGAGTCCACCACTGTTCGATTCGCAGCTCACCTGCAGAGTTGACCGTCATCAGGTGGCCGGCGTCGAGTTTGAATATCCCTTCAAATAAGGTTTGCGGCGCCGGTGTCGTGAGGAATGAGAGGTAATGGTACAGGGCTTCCGGATTCACGTTGCGGCTGATTTTTCCGGAAGCCAACAATGCCTTGATTTCGGAGGCGAAGGCGAAACAGCCGGCACGGTTGAAGTAGTAAAGGGGCTTGACTCCTATTCTGTCGCGCACGAGGAACAGCGTGCGGTCGCGCTCGTCGAAAATGGCGAAGGCGAACATTCCTCTCAAAAACTGCACCATCCCTTTGCCGTACTTCTTATAGAGATGGATCAGCACCTCTGTATCTGAATTGGAGTGAAATACGATTCCATCGCGCTCGAGGTCGCGGCGAAGTTCGGCGAAGTTATAAATTTCGCCGTTGAAGGTGATCCAGACACGGCGTTGGTCATCGCTCATCGGCTGGCGCGCGGCGGAAGAAAGATCGATGATCGATAGCCTCCGGTGCGCCAAACCCACCGACAGGTCCGGGCTAACGTAGATGCCGGAATCGTCGGGGCCACGATGGGTCATGGAATCCCGCATCAGGAGCAGCGTACCTGGATCCACGCGTTCGACCGAACTGTGATGGAAAATACCTACGATTCCACACATGAACTGCTACGCACGAGGCCGTCGACGATAAAGGAAAGGTTTGTTGCTGCCTCGATCTCCTCGAGAGTCATCGGTAGAGGACCTTTTTTTCCTAGGTAGTTCGCAATCGACTGGAGTTCTTCGAGATGGCCTTTCTCCGGCTGCGCTGAATTGGCCGGTTTGCGGTGACAGCCGTAGAACGTCAGCCGCCGGTAATCATCGAGAACAATACTTTTGCCGTCGAAAAAAATCTCCATAGATTCTTTAGGCAATTCCGGCGAGCCGATCGATGTGTATGCAAGCGTGCAGAGCGAGCCCTCGGAGTATCGCAGCGTTGCAACGAAATTATCGCTCACCGGAGCCGAGGACGCGAACGGGCGCAGGGGTACGGCAGTGACTTCTTCGGCGAACCCGCCAACAATGTAGTTGAACAAATCGAAGATGTGGCATGCTTCGCCGATAATCCTTCCACCTCCTTCGGGACCGTGAATCCATGATTCCGGAGGAATGTGGCCCGCATTCATCCGGTAACTCACAAACATCGGTCCGGCACGCCGCTCTGTAACTGCCTTGACTTCATGAATGAATGGAGAAAACCGGCGATTAAACCCAACAACCAACATGGTGTTCGAATCTTGGAATGCTTTTATCAGATGCTCCAGTTCCGGCTTCGTCAAAGCCGCCGGCTTCTCCAGGAGGACAGATTTGCCGTGGGATGCCGCGCTGGAGGCGAGCACAGCATGCAAGTTATGCCGGCTGGAGATGACGATGAGGTCGAGTTCCGGGTCCTGGAAAAGCTCATCCGCTGAAGTCGAGATCCGTGCCGCTCCGTACTGCTTTGCAACATTCATCGCGTTTGCGCCCGTGCGCGAGGCGACGGCGGAAATCGAAAAGACCTGATGCAGGCGTTCGAGGTTTGGAAGATGAACAGCGCGGGCGAAGTTGCCGGGTCCCACAATTCCGGTCCGGATCTTTCCATTCGAAACCGTTGGTCTAGCCGCCACCGGCGGAGTCTCATGGCCGGCGGTTGACTCCCGGGCAGAACCGGACAAGAGAACCGCAACGTGTTTGTTCCGTTTTAGATCGGAATAGGCTTCGGGGGCTTCATCCAGGGGCCAAACATTCCCTATCAGCGGTTTGAAATTGACTTTTCCCTCCGAGACGAGCCGCAGGTACTCGGACATATTGCGGTTCTCGGTCCACCGGACGTACGCGTATGGGTAGTCCCTTCCGTTTTCTTCATATTCGGAATCGTACCGGCCCGGGCCGTATGAGCAGGAGATCAGCAGATCCGCCTCTTTCTCATACCAAGGGCTACGGTCCAACTCGAGAGGAACGGAGCCGACGACCACGACGCGGCCCTTTTTACGAACCATTCGCATGGCCTGCTGGATGAGGTTTGAGGATTCGGTAGAAGCTGCAATGATTACGGCGTCAACGCCTCTGCCTTCCGTGAAGGTCAGAATCGTCTGGAGCGGATCGGCAGATTCGGTATCGATCCCGAGCGTCAGACCTAACGAATTGGCGAGACGCACACGAGAGGCGTCCGGATCCATCCCAACCGTTCTGCACCCCGATACCTTTAAAAGCTGGACTGTAATGTGCCCGATCAGTCCTAAACCGATTACGGCGACACTCTCTCCCAAACGGACGTCGGCCCGCCGGACGCCCTGAAGCGCGATAGCTCCGATAGTCGCCGATGCTGCTGATTCCAAGTCACAACCTTCAGGCACGTGCACCGCGAGGTTCTGCGGGATTGCGACGATTTCAGCATGATTCGCTTTGTTCGCGCCGGCGCAGGCAACGCGATCACCCGGAGCAAATCCGGCAATTCGGCGGCCACAAGCGACCACAGTGCCTGAGCAAGAGTATCCGGTTTCCCTTGCTGCCTCCAGTTCACCGTTCACGATTGCGGTGGCCCGGCGAATTCCCACTTGCTGGATGAGTTGCAGGCCACGAGCGATTTTCGCGGGTTCTTCATAGGTCTGCCGAAGGAGACTCTTGCTTCCGGAAGAAAGGCTGGCGGTTTCCGTACCACTGCTAATCAAGGAAAAGGCGACTTGAACCAGGATTGTGTTATCGGATACCTGCGGCGCGGGAACGTCTGCGACAACGGGCGAACCGCGCCGGATGAGCACTTGCTTCAAGGGACACCTTTTGCCGTCAAGGCCGATATGTTCTCACAAGCGATATGATTCCACAAAAGTACCGCACGCCGGCTATTCTGCCATACAAGACGCCTGCCGTTGCTTGATACATGAACGGGTTCTGTTAATCTAACGACTTCCAAGAACCAAAACCGACAAGGACGCAATATGCGAACGGCATTCTGGATTGTTTATTTTTGGCTGGCAACTCAAGCTTGGGCAGGAGACCTGGTGCTCAAGAACGGCGATCGGCTCACGGGGCGAATCATTCGCATGGATAAATCGAGCGTCGATTTTGAAACGGATCTTCTCGGAAAGGTAGTCGTGCCATGGAACGTAATTGTGAAGATTCAATCGGACGCGCCTCTTTATGTCGCCGTAACGGATGATCGGGTCGTATTTGGAAAGGTGTCGATGCGCGATGGCCGGCTGGAGATCGAGCCGAAAAACGGCGACAGTCTCGAGTACGCGAAAGATGCAATTCGTACGATGAGATCGGAGGACGAACAACGAGCGTTCATGAGCCGGCCACCCGCAAAGACACCAGATCCCTTCGATTTGTGGGGCGGCTCGCTGGACGCCGCCATTAGCGCGACGCGGGGAAATTCCGATACCGAGACCGTCAATTTCGGCGTACGCGCAGCCCGTGTATCGCCCCATAACAAGCTGAGCTTTTACCTGATGTCGATCTTGTCTGATAGCGCAGGAGGAAGTCGAGCTCCTGCTTTCGCCAACACGTTACGAGGCGGATATCGCTATGAAGTCAATGTCAGCCGCCGCTCCTTCTCATTCAGTTTTACCGATTTCGAGCACGATCAGTTTCAAGGCCTGAGTTTGCGTCTGGTCGGAGGCGGAGGAATGGGATTCAACCTCGTGAAGAATCCAAAAACGTCATTTCAGATCTTTTCCGGCGGCTCCATGAACCGTGAACACTTTCGAAATGGCATTCAGCGGCACTCGCGTGAATTTGTATTGGGCAACGATTTTGTGCGGCAAGTGAACCGCAATGTCTCTGTGACTGAAACCTTGTTCATGTACCCGAATCTTTCGGATCGTGGACAGTACAGAGTGAATCTGGATTCTTCGATTGTGACTCGCCTCAACAATTGGCTTGGGTGGCAGGTGACCGTCAGTAACCGCTATGTGAGCAATCCGGCAGGTAACAACAAGAATAACGACCTGCTATTGACGACCGGAATTCGATTCATGCATCGGGCGGAAACGGCTCAGAATGTCGAAGCCCGCCCGGAATTCCGCCGCCGATGAAACTCAGCCTAGGCCTTTACGATCTTTTCGCGCCCGCGCGTGACGCGCCGGGTCGCGTTGCGGGTGTCGACAATGGTTGAAGCGTGGTCGACGACCCACTGATAGTCGATGCTGCTGTGGTCTGTGGTGATCAGGACGAGATCCTGACTCTTCAGCACGTCTTCGTTCAGCGGCAACGACGACATATGCGAGAAATCGTAGGCGCGCATCTTGTGCAACCGCGGAATATAGGGATCGCTATAAGAAAGTAGAGCGCCTTTCGCTTGCAGTATTTCCATAATCTCCAGCGCTGGAGATTCGCGAACGTCGTCCACGTCTTTCTTGTAAGCGACGCCGAGTATCAATATCTTCGAGCCTCGAATCGAGCGGGACCGGTCATTTAACGCTTTGCCGATGCGCTCGACCACGTAGTGCGGGATGGATGTGTTGACCTCACCGGCCAGTTGAATAAACCGCGTGGAAAAATCGTATTCCTTGGCTTTCCACGAAAGATAGAAGGGATCGATTGGTATGCAGTGGCCGCCCAGACCGGGACCGGGATAAAAAGGCGTGAAGCCAAAAGGCTTCGTGCTGGCCGCGTCGATAACTTCCCAAACGTCGATATCCATTCGATCGCCAAGCAGCTTGAGCTCATTAACGAGCGCGATGTTCACGCACCTGTAAATGTTCTCCAGCAGTTTCACCAGTTCCGCTGCGCGTGTGGATGAAACGGGTACCACCCGATCGATGACCTGGCCATAGAGCGTCGTTCCCACTTCCAGGCAATCGGGCGTGATACCGCCGACAACTTTCGGAATTGTTCTGGTTGAGTATTTCGGATTGCCGGGATCTTCGCGTTCCGGAGAGAAGATAAGGAAGTAATCACTACCCGCTTCGAGGCCGGTGGCGCGGAATCGTTCCAGCAAGATTTCTTCGGTGGTTCCGGGATAAGTTGTACTTTCGAGGCAAACCAGTTGTCCTTTGCGAAGCGTTCTGGATATCGCGTCCGTGGTGTTTTCGATGTACTGAAGGTCGGGGTCCTTCTTAGGGGTCAGAGGCGTGGGGACGCAAATGATGATGCAATCCGCTTCAGCGAGCCTTTGGAAATCGGTCGTCGGTTCGAATCGTTTCTCTTTAATCAACACCCGGAGCCGTTTGGCGGGAATGTGTCGAATGTAGGATTCCCCGTCCTGGAGCTTTCGCACTTTGGCCGGATCGACATCGAAGCCGAGCACCGGAAAGTGCTCTTCAGCGAAACGCAAGACGAGCGGCAAACCGACGTATCCCAAACCGACAATGCCGACTCGAGCTTCGTGCGCCTGGATTTTTGCGATCAAATCATTTTTAACAGCCATTTACGTACCTTTACTGGTGGTCGCAGTCT
>WNGD01002917.1_pt1 | contig 19115 bp, 14 predicted proteins | sample 5400671 | NCBI WGS metagenome assembly WNGD01 (sample SAMN13153369, study PRJNA577476) | soil metagenome | isolation source: 40 cm soil or saprolite under grassland replicate 2 | place: USA:California | collected 2016-06-15
AGCGAATCCGCAGCGCGGACTTCCGCGGCGATTGCAAACCTGTCCCCGGTGACGGCCAGGATGCGGGGCTCTCCCGAAAAGGAGCCCCAGGATTTGAGTCTCGATGCTGCTTGTCGGCCGAGGTCCATGCCCTTACCTCCTTAGAGCGAACGGTTTTGGTGGTTGCTGCCGTCGAAGCTCAGCACGACCGGCTTGTCCTCGATGCGGCTTTCGACGTGGACGGGACGCGTCCAGAGCCTGTGTATGTTGCGCAGGGTCGCCTCGGCGTCATCAATCTTCAGATCGGCGCCACTGTGCTCGTGCTCCAGATAAAGTTCGCCGCGATTCTCGTAGTTTCCGTCGCGGACCGAGATGGTCGGGCGCCCGAAATTGGTCAGGGCGAAGAGCAGCCGCTGCTTGATCTGCTCGAAACTGCGGCTCTCGATCTCGTAGCGATTCGTCTCGGGGTTGAACCGGTAGGAGAACAGCTTGTGCTTTTCGCAAAACTCCGGGGTGAGAAATTCGTCGATGAAGGTGATGTCGTTGTAGACCCTGCGCACGAGGAAGATCTTCTCGCGACCGAGCCCGAGCTTCCGGTCCCACTCCTCCTTCTTCCTCCTGTCCTCGCACTCCTCGTATTCCCGCCCGAACCGCCCTGTGTTCCAGCGTTCTTCAATGTCGCGGTACAGCTCGAGTCCCAGCTTGTAAGGATTGATCTGGCCGGGGTGCGGCGCCACGGTCCCGGAATGATGGTCGGCGTAGTCGACGACTTCGGCGTCGGTCAGCTCGTGGCGAGTCATGATGAGGGAGTGCCAGTAGGAGGCCCAGCCCTCGTTCATGATCTTGGTCTGAGCCTGCGGGGCGAAGTAGTAGGCCTCCTCGCGGATGATCGAGAGGATGTCCCGCTGCCAGTTCTCGAGCGGCGCGTGCTCGATGAGGAAGTGCAGGACATCGCGCTCCGGACGCTCCGGGAAACGGTTCCGGGCCTCGTTCTCCTCTCGCTTGTGGCGCTCGCGCTCGGCGGCCAACAGCCGTGGCGGGTTGACGAATTCGTCCATGTACCGCTTGCTCTTGAACTTCCCCGAGGTCAACTCTTCCTCAGCCGTCTCCTCTTCGAGCTTGCGGGGCGGCCGGCGCTTGATGGCGGGCGCGTGGATGTCGATCAGGTCCTCTACTGACAGGCAGGCGTCCAGGAAAGACTCGACGGCGTCCAACCCGTGTTTGTCCATGAGCTCCCGGATCCGCGTGCCATGGTTCGCGAGCACGTCAATCATCTTGCGGTTCGTGTGTGCGAACCAGATATTGTTCTTGAAGAAGTCGCAGTGGCCGTAGACGTGGGCCATCACGAGCTTCTGGGCCAAAACCGAGTTCGACTCGAGCAGGTACGCGTAGCAGGGGTTGGTGTTGACGACCATCTCGTAGATCTTCTGAAGGCCGTAGGCGTAGCCCCGTGTTAGCTGCTCGTACTCCATCCCGAAGCGCCAGTGGGGGTAGCGGGTCGGGAAGCCGCCATAAGCCGCGACCGCATTCATCTCCTCGTAGCCGAGCAGCTCGAAGACCGTCTCGAAGAAGTCCAGCCCGTAACTCCGCGCGGTTTTCTCGATCGTTTCCTGCCACCGGCAAAGTTCCGCCGGAAATTCGCGGCGCAAGTTGGTTGCCATTACCGGCCCCTCCCCAGAAACGCTTTCAGCGCGTCGTAGATCGACTCCCGGTCGGGTATTTCAGCGAGCGCCAGGTTCTCGCGCCCCTTGAGCTCTCGCTCGAGCTCGCGGAGGAACGACCCCTGGCCGTAGTGGCTCTGCACCTGCCCGTAGCAGAAGAGATTCACGCGGGGAAGGAGCTTCTCCGACAGAAGGTCGAGACAGTCAGCGTTGTCTTCTCCCCAATTGTCGCCGTCGGAGAAGTGGAAGAGATAGATGTTCCAGTCCACGGGAGGAAACGTATCGTCGATCAGCCGGTTGCACAACCCGTACGCCGACGAGATGCGAGTGCCGCCCGACTCGTGGGTGTGGTAGAAGGTTTCCCGGTCCACCTCGGACGCCTCGGCGTCGTGCACGATGTAACGCGTCTCGATCCCATCGTACTGAGAGCGGAGCCAGGTGTCGATCCAGAACGCGGCGATCCGCACGATTTCCTTCTGCTCGTCGGTCATCGACCCCGAGACATCCATCATGTACACGATGACAGCGTTCGCCTCCGGGCGCTCGACCGGCCTCCATGAGCGATAGAGCTTGTCCTCGCGGATGGGGATGACGAGCGGGATTCGGGGATTGTACTCTCGCGAAGCGATCTGGCGCCGCAACGCGCGCTTGTATGTCCGCTTGAAATGGCGCAGGGACTCCGGCCCGGCCTGCCGGATGCCCGTGTAGCGCCCCTTCTCCTCCAGGATCCGGTGCTTGCCGCGCGGCTCGATGCGGGGCAGCTCGAGCTCTTCGCCCAGGATGCGGGCCAGCTCGTCGAGCGAGACTTCGACCTCGAGGATATGGGCGCCAGGCTTCTGGCCGGCGCTGCCGGGACCAGCGCCGGGTTCCGCGCCGATCGGGGTCCCGACGGCTCCGTCGCCCTGCCCGACGCCGCCGTTTCCGCGCGATCCGTAGCGGAAGTGCGGGATGTCGATTTGGGTCACGGGGATCGAGATCAGGTCGTCTCCCTGCTTCCCGATCATCTCTCCGTGGCTGATGTACTTGCGCAGCTCACGCTTGATACTTCCGCGCACGATGTCACGGAAGCGGCCATGGTCACGCTCGATCTTCAACACGGCATTTCGTCCCCCCCGTCATGTCTACCTGCGGGCGTCGCCGCGCGCGAAGATGCTCGCGACGAAGTTCAAAACGTCCGTGGCGCAGATGTCGCAGTACCCGTAGTTGCGGATCAGCCTCCCCTTAACGACGTCGATCTTCTCCTGGGTCGCCTGGTCCACGGCGCTCGACACGAGGCTGGTCAGCTTGATCGTGTCCTTCTGGTCCTCGAAGAGCTTCAGCTCCAGCGCCTTCAGGAGCCGCTCGTTGCTCCGGTAGTCGAACTGCTTCCCCTCGATCGCCAGCGCCCCGATGTAGTTCATGATCTCACGGCGGAAGTCGTCCTTCCGGTTCTCGGGGATGTCGATCTTCTGCTCGATCGAGCGCATCAGCCGCTCGTCGGGTTCCTCCTTCTGGCCCGTGTACTTGTTGCGCACCTTCTCCTTGAGCGTGTAGGCCTTCACGTGGTCGAGGTAGTTGGACGAGAGACGCTGCAACGCCTCCTCGTCGGCGGCGATCGCTCGCTGCACCTCGTTCTTGACGACGTTCTCGTACTCCTCTTTGACGACCCCGAGCAGCTTGGCGTACTGGTTGCGTTGCTCTTCGCTGGAGATGAGCGAGTGGTGCTTCAGCCCCTCATCGAGCTCGTTCATGACCATGAACGGATTGACGCAGTCCTCCTCGGGGTGCGCCACGAGGGCGTTCGAGATCTTGTCCTGGACGTAGCGGGGCGAGATCCCGACCATTCCCTCGCGAGCGGCTTCTTCCTTGAGCTCCTTGACGTTGTCCTCGGTGAAGCCCGGGAGGGTCTTGCCGTTGTACAGCTTGAGCTTCTGAAGGCGCGTCAGGTTGGACTTCTTCGGCTCCTCCAGGCGCGTCAGAACGGCCCACATGGCCGCCATCTCCAGTGCGTGGGGCGCGATGTGCTTGCCGAGCACGCGATGCTCGTTGTAATCCTTCAGGTAGATCTGAATCTCGTCCGACAGGCGAGTCACATACGGGACGTCGATCTTGACCGTCCGGTCGCGCAGCGCCTCCATGAACTCGTTCGACTGAAGCCGGCGATACTCCGGTTCGTTCGTATGGCCAAGGATGACCTCGTCGATGTCGGTCTGGGCGAATTTCTTGGGCTTGATCTTGTGCTCCTGCGACGCGCCAAGCAGGTCGTAGAGGAAGGCGACATCGAGCTTGAGAACCTCGATGAACTCGACCAGGCCGCGGTTTGCGATGTTGAACTCGCCATCGAAGTTGAAGGCGCGCGGGTCCGAGTCGGAGCCGTACTCGGCGATCTTCCGGTAGTTGATGTCGCCCGTCAGTTCGGTCGAGTCCTGGTTCTTTTCGTCCTTGGGCTGGAACGTGCCGATGCCGACCCGGTCCTGCTCCGAGAGAATGAGGCGCCGTACCCGGACGTCGGCCACCGTGCGCGACCAGTCTCCGTCGTACTTCTTCATGCGCTCGGCGTATACGTGGCGGCAGAACGGGCAGAGGTCGCCTTCGATGATGACCGGGTAATCCGTCGTCTTGCGGGCGGCGTTGAGCTCCTCGAGGAGGGCGGGCCGGAGCTCCTTTGGCGCCAGGTGCAGCGGCTCTTCATGCATCGGGCAGGCAACGAGGCTGTTCGGGTTGCCCGCTTCGAGCCACGCGAACGTGTAGAGCGCTCCCGCGTCGGTGCGCGAGTATGCTTCCAACCCTTTCTTGAGCAGCCGGACGATGGTGCTCTTCGAACTGCCCACGGGCCCGTGCAGGAGGAGCACTCTTCGCTCGCTGCCGTATCTGTGGGCGGCAGACTTGAGTACGTTCACGAACGTGGCGAGCGGCCGCTCGAGGCCAAAGATGGCGTCGCGGCCGTTTTCGTCCGGGTCGTCGAAGAACCGGTACCGGGTCACCTTGTCCTTGCCAATCTGAATGTCTTCAGCCCCGTACGAGCAGATCATGTCGTACAGCCGCTGGAAGGCCGTCCGGGTGACCTGAGGGAAGGCCCGGACGACGTCCAGGTATTCCTCGAAGGTTCCCTCCCAGTGCTCTTTCTGATATTCGACGGTGTTCTGCCGGCGTCCCAGCAGTTCGATTAGTGACTGTCCTTCCATTCGGTGGTGACCTCCCTTTATTGCCTGAGCAAAAAGATGCTGCCTGGGCGCTCCTTGTTTCAGTAATCCAAGTTGGAGAGGCTGCGCGAGATGGAACGGGGCGAAACATACCTCAACTGTGCGCCAACAGGGCCGGATTCATTTGAACGTCGCCCCAAGCCCCGCTTGGCCGCCCGAAAGACACCAGAAGCGTCCGAAGTTAAATTGTTGGCTACTTCGGCCAAAATTTCAATGGTGTTCGCGCAGTAATCCATTGGTTACGGGGGTCGAGTAAAAAAAGTGGCGCACCGCGCACCTGGGCATTTGTTCAGATTTTCGCGCCTGGTGCCCCGCCGTGCAGTGCGCTGCCCTCGAAAAACCCCAGCGACTAACGGATTACTTCGCGCAGCGCCCCCATTATAGTTTTCGGCACAATCGGAGCCCTTGTTACGTAAAACCTGTCAACTCTTTAGGCGCCACACCGGCCAAGGGGATAAAAGCGGCCCGTCGTGCGCCATCCTACCCGGCTACGGGGTGCGAAAATGAAGGGGGTCTCTGAGGTTTTGTAACTCCCGGTAATAGTAGAGTGGAGTGGGTCGTTTTCCCGTGAACCTTAGCTTTTTTAAGAACTCGATTTCCTGTTCGGAGGCATCGCCTCTGAGGGAAGCATCACGAAGGAATTCTGTGAACCCCGGCTCTTCGGCGAAAGCTCGTTCCGGTTCCTTTTCAACAAACTCAAATTTCTTAGGTTGCCCCGGGGCCACTCTCCGGTTCAAGACAATTTCCACACCAAAAGTTGGCAGATCGATGTCCCAGGATTCGATCAGCGGATCCAAAAACGAGACGCAGTTTTCAATCGAGACGTCGAAGACATCCGTGTCCAGGAACTCGAGAATGGCGACCCGCATCTCTTCGTAGCTTCGGTTGCTGAGTCCGGCCACCAGGTGGAGCCAGTTCTCACTTTCTAATTCTTCTTTGGCGACTCGTTTGACCACGTCCAAAAGCTTCTGGGTGACCAGGCGCTCGAGCTCGCCGAAGGGCTGCTTCTCAAAAATCGCCCGTATTCGTTCCTGTTTGTCTGGTTTGCATTTGCGAAGGACCAACCCTCGAACTTCTTTAAACAACGGCGCGGGCGGTTCTACGAATTTTCTTTTTAATTCTTCCCGGCGCTGCAGATCAGCGAGCTTCGCCAGCTCACCGTTAGGAAGCTTCAAAAATTGTCCTATCTTGTCATAAATATCTGTTCGGTTAGGCGCCGGTGGCGCTTTTTTCCGGGTCAGCAATTGCGAAATGTAGGACTCCGTAACCTGGACGGCACTTGCGAGATCGCGCTGCTCAAGACCCAATTCTTCCAGCCGGTGCTTGATCACCAAAGAAACATCCACTGGACTCCTCCATCGATTAACTCATTTCGATTGAGCAAATCGCTTTTAAGACTTTCTCAGATCTCGCTTGACAAGTAAAGTTAATTAACCGAACATAGTTAACTCAGGTGAACCTCTCTAGTCACTTTTTAGGTCGCCTGAATCAAGTCGGGTTATCTAAGATCACACCTCTTAGACAACAAACAGGTCTCAATATGGCCCGAATCAAGAATTCATCTCTGATCTTTAACCAACGTCAGGATCGGCAATCAAGAGCCTACAATTTCTGTTCATCCTCACGAGTCCTTGGCCGAGAGAGGGCGGGAGACGGTGGATAAGGTCAGCGGAGTTTTGAAACGAGATGTATCAAGTCCCCATAGGAGGACCCACAATGATTAGCGCTCGCAGCATCACAATTTCAATTTTAGGGCTCGTGCTTTCGACCCCTCTGATCCATGCGCAAGACCTTTCCAAGTACCGGGAATTTCAATTTGGAATGAACCTGGTCGCGGTAGCAAAGCAGGCAGATGTGAAGCCGTCTGAGGCGAGGGTGATCCACCAACGTCCGGCGGTGATTCAAGAGCTCGAATGGCGGCCGCGGCGCTTTCTCGCCTCTTCGCCCCAAGAGGATCCGGTGAAGGAGATCCTCTTCAGCTTTTACAACGGCGAGCTTTTTCGAATGCTCGTCAATTACGATCTGCATAAGACCGAAGGGCTCACCGATGAGGACATGGTCGAAGCTATTTCGGCGAAGTATGGAATTGCAACCAGGCCCGCCGCGAAGATCACACTCTTGCTCTCCTCGTCGTTCCACGTCTATAACGACAGCGAACAGGTCATAGCGCGTTGGGAAAACTCGCAGTACTCGTTCAACCTCTTCCGTTCCTCTTACCAGCCTGCTTTTGGAATGCTTGTTATTTCGAAACCGCTGGATGGCGTGGCCCGGGCGGCTATCGTCGAAGCGATCCGGCTGGACGAGCAGGAAGCTCCCCAACGAGAAATCGATCGTCAAAAGAAGCAAGAGGAGGAGAGCCGCGTTGCCCAAGAGAAGGCCAGGCCGGGGAACAAAGTGAACTTTCGCCCTTGAACGCGCAGAGGCCCGCTGGCTTTGTTGCTCGCTCCTTAAAATGCGAATTTATTTCTGCGCGAGCCCTAAGGAGCAGCCACGGGATCACTCGATGGGACACAGAGAGGAGCAGCGGTCGGTTCTCAGCTCGGCAAGCGAGGGAGCAAATTAAGTTCCTCAAATTATCGCTTGTAAAACCCGCTCACTTAACATAAGGTCGTCGCGAACGGGCCCGGCTAGTTCGTTTTCAGTTCCTCTGGAATATTCCCAGATTATCTGAAGTCCACAGCTCAACAATCACATTCAAGGAGCTCGTAGTGTTTAATCGTCATATCACCATGCAGCTCAAGCCAAATTCTGCCGCAGAACTTACCCGCATTATCGAGAAACAGATTATCCCGCTGCTCCGCAAGCAGAAAGGGTTCCGTGACGAGATCACCTTGGTCGCCCCGGAACGCTCGCAGGTAATAGCACAAAGCTTCTGGGACACCAAGGAGGATGCGGAGGCTTACAACCGGACGGGGTATCCGGAGGTATTGAAGGCCCTCTCGACAGTCCTGGACGGGACTCCAAAAGTGCAGACCTTTGAAGTTTCCAATTCAACCTTCCACAGGATTGCCGCGGCGCAAGCATCCTGACCCAGGCAGGTCTTCCAAAGGGCGGCCATGGTGGCCGCCCTTTCCCGGACTTCGGCTGCCCCAGCCTTCCCCTTTGAGCATCGGAAGGCGAGCGGCTTGGACACAGGAGACCCATCATGACACAACCAAACGCGACGAAGGGCCAGCGCTGGGCGATCCTCTTGGCGGGCGGGGAAGGCGAGCGTCTACGCCCACTCACCGAACGCTGGCTAGGCTACCACCGCCCTAAGCAATATTGCACGTTTGTCGGATCCCGCTCCATGTTGCAGCACACGCTTGAGCGAGCCAAGCGACTGGTCGGTCTGAAGCGCATTGTCACCGTGATCGACCGTCGTCATCGCATTTTTATTCACGAACCTGGTCTATCGGAGATGCCTGGAGTGGTCATCGAACAGCCAACCGCTCGGGACACCGCCCCGGGCATCTTTCTGCCCGCAGCCTACGTCCTCGCGGCCGATCCATTGGCTACCGTCCTCATTTTCCCCTCGGATCATTTCGTTTCCTCAAAGGACCGATTCCTGCAGCACGTTGAGCGAGCAGCACAGATTGCTGAAGGCGTTAACGAGCGGCTCGTCTTGCTAGGGGCGGCTCCCGACCGTCCGGATACGGACTACGGTTGGATTGAACCTGGCGCAGATGTGTCTGGGACCCCGGGCTCAGGGATGGAGAGGGCAGTTAAGAGCTTCCATGAGAAGCCCACAGAAAGCGACGCGAAAAGGTTCCTCCGCGACGGTTATTTATGGAACACGATGATCATCGCCGTCAAGATCAAGACGCTATGGGCGTTGGGGTATCAGTTCTTTCCCGATATGATGAGGCGATTTGAAACTTTTCTGCCTATGCTGCGGGCAATTCTCAAGGGTACTATGGGGAAAGAGCACGAAGCCATAGCCTTGGCCCGTGTCTACCAGGATCTGGAATCAACCAACTTTTCGCGGGAGATTCTCCAGCGCATACCCGGCCAGACCGTGGTCCTGCCGATGAATGATGTTGACTGGAACGACTGGGGCCGTCCAGCTCGAATCGTCGAAAGCTTGACTCTGCTCGGGAAACACCCTGCCTTTCCGCTTAATTGGCTCGACAAGGCGGCGGCATCTCCGCGGAATCAACAAACGCTTGCCTATGCTGCGACGCGAAGTGCGTGAAGAAGGCCCTCCCGGAAGGAACCGATGTGGTTCATTTCTGCCGCCACAGATTGCAGGCCCGCCGCAACCAAATCCTTCGCGGTTCTTTGCGCACTTAGCGCCTTCGCGGTGAAACTGACTGTGAATTAACCGCTAAGACACGAAGAGCGCGAAGGATTCTGTGGTGAGGTTCGGAGTTTGCCCAGGCCAGCCTGAAGGTTGAGATCCAAATCTGGGACAAATCAGTTCGTGGCCTCTTGTTTTTTGGTTGCGGCTGGGCGTCACCGTGATAATTTTTCAGAGGCCATGTCGAAGGTCCGCGTTCGCGTCGCACCCTCGCCCACGGGCGATCCGCATGTAGGAACTGCCTACCAGGCGCTGTTCAACTACGTTTTCGCCCGCCAGCATGAGGGGCAGTTCATGCTGCGGATTGAGGACACCGATCGAGCGCGGTCGACGCCGCAGTCGGAACAGGCAATCCTGAGCTCTCTCCGCTGGCTCGGACTGCAGTGGGACGAAGGGCCCGACCTCGGCGGCCCTTTCGGCCCCTACCGTCAGAGCGAGCGCACTCCGATCTATCTCGAGCATGCCCGCCGGCTTCTGGAGGCAGGGCATGCGTACCGCTGCTTCTGCACGAAGGAGCGGCTCGAGCGGATGCGCGCCGAAAATCGCGACAAGAAACTCTTTCCCGGATACGACCGGCATTGCCGTTCCATCTCTCCAGACGAATCGGCTCGCCGCGCCGCATCGGGCGAACCGTTTGTTCTGCGCATGAAGATACCGGTGAGCGGCGAGTGCGTGATGCAGGACCTTCTCCGCGGCGAGATCCGCAAGGATTGGGAATCGATCGACGACCAGATCCTGCTCAAATCGGACGGATTCCCCACCTACCACCTCGCCAACGTCGTCGACGACCATCTGATGGAGATCACTCACGTGATCCGGGGAGAAGAGTGGATCAGCTCGCTTCCGAAGCATCTCCAGCTGTACGAGTATTTCGGCTGGGAACCGCCGGTCTTCTGCCATCTGCCTCTGCTTCGAAACAACGACCCGGCCAGATCCAAATTATCCAAGCGGAAAAATCCGACTTCGATCAACTATTACCGCCGCGCCGGCTTCCTGCCGGAGGCTCTGGTGAACTTCCTTGGCCTGATCGGGGGCTCGCGCGCAGAGGGAGACGAAAAATTTACTCTCGACGAGCTGATTCGGACCTTCCGCCTTGAGGATGTTTCGCTGGGAGGTCCGGTCTTCGATCTTCAAAAACTCCGCTGGCTCAACGGGCGCTACGTTCGCGAGAACTACGATACCTCACGCTTGCGCCGCGCGCTTGAAGAATGGGCGCTCGGCCCGGAGATGCTGGAGCGGGTCATTCCCCTCGCCCAACCCCGGCTCGAGACTCTCTCCGACTGGGGATACCTGACGGCCTTCTTCTTCGCGGACGCGGTTCCCTTCGACCCGGCTAAACTCGAGCTCAAGGGGAAAACTCGGGAAGACCTGGTGACGGTTCTGCAACTGGCGGTCTGGAGGCTCGAACAGGCGAGAGAGTTCTCGGCGCAGGGAATAGAAAATATCTTCAACGACCTTGCGCGGAAATTTGAGTTGAAGCTGCGCGACATGACGCGTCCGTTCTACATCGCCATCACGGGCTCCGAGGCTTCGACTCCCCTCTTTCAGTCGATGGCAATACTGGGTTCAGATCTGGTTCGCATGCGCTTGCGGCGCGCGCTCGAGGCCCTTGGGGGAATTTCGTCGAAGAAGCTCAAGGAGATGGAGAAGCTGTTCGAATCCTTTTACGGGCCTCTCGCCTGATCCGCTCTCGATTCTTCTCCATAACCAATGAAAAATGACAAATGAGCAATGACAAATAATTCCGGACAACGAACTGCCATTTGTCATTTTTCCTCTGCGTCTTCCTGCCTCTGCGGTGAGGTTCGGAGTTCAGGCTTTAGCCTGCTACGGACCCGAGGCAGCCTGAAGGCTGGGATCCAAACCTGGGACAAATGAGTTCGTGGGCTCTTGTTTTTTGTTTTTTGGTTGCGGCTAGCGGTGCCAGGTTCATCTGTACTATTAACCGGCGAATTCTTGGCGGCCTGGAAAGAATTTTATCCGGGTCTTCCTGGGAGCGCACGCATACTGCGTGCGGGGCGTTAGACCTCCTAGGCACGCTGGAAGCGTGCGCTCCCATGGGCGACTCCGTGGCAGCTTAAACGGCGCCGCCTGCCTTCTGCGCCTTTTCGATCTTGGCCCAGCTGTCGCGCAAACCTACGGTTCGATTGAAGACCGGCTTGCCCTGGGCAGAATCAGGATCGACCGAGAAATACCCGTGCCGCTCGAATTGATAAAGGCTTCCAGGCGTTGCGTCAGCCAGGCCGGGTTCCACACGGCACGCGGTCAGGATTTTCAAGGAGTCAGGGTTCAGATAATCCATGAACCCGCGGCCGTCTGTTTCATCGTTCGGATCCGGGACAACAAAGAGCCGGTCGTAGAGGCGAACCTCGGCTTCGACCGCATGAGCGGCTGAGACCCAGTGCAACGTGCCCTTGACACTGCGGCCGTCCGGTGTGGAACCCCCGGTGGTAGAGGGATCGTAGGTGCAGTGCAATTCGGTGATTTCGCCTGTCTTTTCATCTTTGACGACGCCGACGCATTTGATGATGTAGGCGTACCTAAGCCGCACCTCGGAGCCGGGGCTCAACCGGAAAAACTTCTTGGGCGGGTGCTCGCGAAAGTCGTCTCGTTCTATGTACAGGACCCGGGAGAAAGGAACTTTTCGAGTTCCCGCATTGGAATCCTCCGGATTGTTCACCGCTTCTATTTCCTCGACCCGGTCCTCGGGATAGTTGACCAGGACGACGCGAACGGGGTTCAAAACCGCCATGACCCGCGGCGCTCTCAGGTTCAAATCCTCCCGCACGCTGTGCTCGAGCAAGGCCACATCCACGAGACTGTCTCTCTTGGCAACACCTATACGCTCGCTAAAATTCCGGATGGATTCCGGAGTGTAACCGCGCCTCCGAAGTCCCACGAGAGTGGGCATGCGCGGGTCGTCCCAGCCTTTTACACGTCCTTCCTTCACCAACTCCAGCAGCTTGCGCTTGCTCATGACGGTGTAGCTGAGATTGAGGCGGGCAAACTCGATCTGCTGCGGGTGGCATGGAACATTCAGCCTGTCCAGAAACCAGTCGTAAAGCGGGCGGTGATCCTCGAACTCCAGCGTGCAGATGGAGTGCGTGATCCCTTCGATCGAATCCGACAGGGCGTGGGCGAAGTCGTACATCGGATAAATGCACCACCTGGCGCCCGTCCTGTGGTGCGCAGCTTTGCGGATGCGGTAAATGACCGGATCGCGCATGTTCAGATTAGGAGATGCCATGTCGATCTTCGCTCGCAGAACATGGGCGCCCTCCTCGAATTTTCCTGCCTTCATGCCCTCGAGAAGTTCGAGGTTCTCCACGATCGGCCGGTTTCGGTACGGGCTCTCCCGGCCCGGTTCGGTGAGTGTTCCCCGGTACTCCCGAATCTCATCCGCGGACAGGCTGCACACATAAGCCTTCTCCATTTTGATGAGCTCGACAGCGTACCGGTAGAGCTGATCGAAGTAGTCCGATGCATAGTACAGCCGGTTCTCCCAGTCAAAGCCGAGCCATCGGACGTCGGCTTTGATCGCCTCCACATACTCGACATCTTCCTTGGCCGGGTTGGTGTCGTCAAAGCGGAGGTTGCATTTTCCTCCCTCGACCTCGGCGGCGATCCCGAAATTCAAGCAGATAGACTTCGCGTGCCCGATGTGCAGGTAGCCGTTGGGCTCAGGGGGAAATCGCGTCATGACGCGACCGTTGTTCTTGTTTGCCTCCAGATCCGCGCAGACGATTGCGCGGATGAAGTCTTTGGGTTGCAGAGATCCGAACCGAGGTTTGAGTGCGGCCCCTTCCTCGATTCTCCCAGCGTTGTCTTTAGTATCTGGCATTGTCATAGAAATCGTCTACCGATTGAGGACTTCGGATTGCGGATTTCGGATTGAGAAATCCGCAATCCGAAATCCGCAATCCGAAATTGACACGGTTCCGGCCCGTCCCTATAGTCCCTATCGGATGATAGCACATTATTTATAGCGTCCAGTTTTCTCAAAAAGAAGTGTATGGCGCCTCCCGGGCTTTCGATCGTTATCCCCGCCTTCAACGAAAAAAGGCGTATTCTTCCGGCGCTGGAGAAGATCCGTCATTTCCTGAACGCGGAGAAAATGGATGCGGAGATACTGGTCGTCAACGACGGCTCCACCGACGATACCGCCGCGCTCGTGCGCGAGGTCATGCCTGCTTTCCAGCCGGTCGTAAGGCTTGAAATGCTGGAGAACCCGGGCAACCGTGGTAAAGGCTACAGCGTCCGCCGCGGTATGATGGAATCCCAAGGCAGCTGGGCTCTCTTCACCGATTCGGATCTTTCCACTCCTATAGATGAATACCAGAAGCTTGCGGCACCGGTGCAAGCGGGAAAAGCTGTTATCGCTTTTGGCTCGCGGGGCCTTCCGGAGTCGCAGGTGCGGAAGCACCAATCCTGGTTACGCGAGTCCTGCGGCCGGACCTTCAATCTCCTGGTGCGCACGCTCGTGGGGCTTCCCTACAAAGACACGCAGTGCGGCTTCAAGTTGTTCACGCGGGAAGCGGTCGAGGCAATATTTCCTTTGCAAACAATCGACGGTTTCGGCTTTGACGTGGAGATCCTTTACATTGCCCGCAAGTTGGGTCTCCGCGCGGTAGAGGTTCCGGTGGTGTGGAATCACTCGGAGGACACACGCGTGAACCTGACGAGCGGGACGAGAGCGTTCCTCGACATACTGCGGGTCCGATATCTGGACCTCCACGGAGCATACAAGGATAGAGCCTCGAGCAGGAGAGGATTGCGATGACCAAGCTGGGGGTCAACATAGACCATATCGCGACTATCCGCCAGGCACGGCACGCTCTGGAGCCAGACCCCGTGGCGGCCGCGGTGATCGCGGAACTGGCAGGCGCCGACGGGATCACAATTCACCTGCGTGGGGACCGGCGCCATATTCAGGATGACGACGTGCGCCGCCTGCGTGAGACCGTTACGACGCGGCTCAACATGGAAATGGCCCCGACTCCGGAGATGGTTCGTATCGCTCTGCGCTTCCGCCCCGACCAGGTTACATTCGTTCCCGAAAAGCCCGGCGAGGTAACCACGGAAGGAGGACTGGACATTCTCAAGAACCGGAAGGCTGCAGCCTCTGCCATCCGGGAACTGCAAAAGGGGAGGCTGGAAATCAGCCTTTTCATTGATCCCGATCTGGCTCAGGTCGACGCCGCGGCGGAGCTCCGCGTCCCCATGATCGAATTGAACACCCGGTCGTACGCAGAGGCCTGCCCTCGAAGTCCGGACCTGGATCGCGCCACCGTGGAGCGAGAATTGAACAAGATCACGGCTGCTTCAGACCGCGGGGCCGGGCTTGGGTTGAAGATCCTTGCCGGGCACGGCCTGACCTACCGAAACGTCCGGCTGATCTCCGACATCGCGGACATCGTGGAGCTCAACATCGGCCACAACATCGTCGCGCGCGCCGCGCTTGTCGGCATGGCACGCGCCGTAAAGGAAATGCTCCAGGCCATGGGAAGGCATTGACGAATGTCGAATGACGAGTGACGAGTGACGAATGAAAAGCAAAGAAAATCCAATGACGAATGCAAAGCAGGAAAACAATTCGTCATTCGTCCTTCGTCACTCGTCACTCGTGACTCCTAATTCGTCACTCGTCATTCGTCATTCGTCATTCGGAAGGCTGTACGTCGTTGCGACGCCTATCGGAAACCTCGAGGATATTACCCTGCGCGCCCTGCGCGTGCTGAAGGAGGTCGATCTCATCGCCTGCGAGGACACGCGTCACACGGCCAAGCTGCTCTCCCATTTCGGAATCTCGAAACCGAGGGAAAGTTTCCACGAACACAACGAGGCTGCCAGAACTCCGAGACTCCTTGAATTTTTGCGTGGCGGGAAGAATGTGGCCCTGGTCAGCGACGCGGGAACCCCTTTGATCTCCGATCCCGGCTACCGCCTCGTGGCACGATGTCGCGAGGAGGGGATCGAAGTGGCCCCGATCCCCGGTCCTGCGGCCGCAGTTGCAGCGCTAACTGGATCCGGTCTTCCAACCGACAGCTTCTTCTTTGGCGGTTTCCTCCCGGCGCGCAAAGAAGCCAGGAAAAGGAGATTGGAGGAGATCGCATCGGTCCCCGCAACCTTGGTCCTCTTTGAGTCTCCGCATCGGCTCCTGGCGAGCCTGGAGGACATGGTCTCCGTCCTGGGCAGCCGCCAGATGTGTCTGGTGCGGGAGATAACCAAGATCCATGAAGAATGGCTGAGCGGAGATTTGCCGGAGGTCCTCGACGTTCTGAAGGGCCGCGACCGAATTCAAGGGGAAATAACCCTGGTCGTGGATCGAGGCGCCCCTCCGGCAGAGGCAGGGGAGTGGCCACAACCCCTCGAGGAACACGTCGAGGCAGAAATGCGCAGGACGGGCGTCACACGCAAGGAAGCCCTCAAAGCGGTGGCGCGCCAGCGCGGCATCTCCCGCCGCCAGGTCTACCAGCAGCTCGTGCGAAACAAGAATACGGTATAGCGCGCGAGAAGGATTCACACAGGGCGGCAGAGCCAAAGTACGAACGAAACCACAGATGAACACAAATGAACCTGGCGCGGCGTGGCCGCAACCAAGAAACGAGAGTCCACGAACTCCTTTGTGCCAAGTTTGGAGTTCAGCCTTCAGGCTGCACTGCGCAGGCTAAAGCCTGAACTCCGAACCTCACCGCGGAGACGCTGAGAGCGCGTAGAGAGATTTGGCAAGTAAATGACAAATGAGCAATGACCAATGAAAAATGACAAATCGCAGTTCGTTGTCCGGACTTCTGACTTCTATTTGTCATTGTTCATTTGTCATTTGTCATTGGTCATTTGCCAGGCCGTCCAGAGAGTCAAAATCTGCGGGCAGCCTGAAGGCTGAACTCCATACGATTCGGAGTTCACAAGTAACCTTTGCGCTCCTTGGGAGTCTAAAGAGGCATGAGAGACCTTCTGTCCGATCTGCGCTTCGCTGTCCGCACGCTCGCCAAGTCTCCGGTTTTCGCCTCCGTGGCGGTGATTTCGCTGGCGCTGGGCATTGGCGCCAACACGGCCATCTTCAGTCTGCTGGACCAGGTCTTGTTACGGCTGCTGCCGGTGAAAAATCCGGAACAGCTCGTGCAACTCCGATGGCAAGGCTCGCATTACGGCAGCAACACCGGATTCAACGCCCTGTCGTATCCGCTGTACAAGGACATCCGCGACAAAAGCCAGGTATTCAGCGGCGTGTTGTGCCGTTACTCGTTGCCATTGAGTTTCGGTTACAAGGGCCAGACCGAGAGGGTCGAAGGGGAGCTGGTGTCCGGCAACTACTTCGAGGTTCTGGGGGTCAGAGCTGTCGTCGGAAGGACCATCACGCCGGACGATGACCGGATTCCCGGCGGGCATCCCGTCGCGGTTCTGAATTACGACTTCTGGCGGGATCGCTTCCGTTCCGATCCGGGAGTGCTTGGTCAGAAGCTTACGGTCAACGGGTATCCGATCACGGTGGTCGGCGTCAGCCAGCCGGGTTTCGACGGGGTGGAAATCGGCTACTCTCCCAAGATCCGCATCCCGGTGATGATGAAAAAGGAGATGACGCCGGGCTGGGAGATGTACAGCCTGGAGAACCGGCGCGGGAGATGGGTAAACGTGTTCGCGCGGCTCAAACCTGGCGTCTCGATCGAGCGGGCAAAGGCCTCATTGCAGCCGCTGTTCCATTCCATCCTCGAAATGGAAGTACAGCAGAAAGGGTTCTCCTCCGCGTCCAAGTACACCAAAGACCAGTTTCTGAAGTCCACGCTGGATGTGCAGCCGGGCGGGCGCGGCCGTTCCTGGCTGCGGTTTCAGGTCACGAAACCGCTTTGGGTGCTGATGGCGATGGTTGGGCTGGTGCTGCTGATCGCGTGCGCGAATGTGGCCAATCTGCTGATGGCGCGGGCGACAGGGCGGCAAAGAGAAATAGCCGTCCGGTTGGCGCTGGGAGCCGGGCGATTGCGGCTGATCCGGCAGTTGATGGTGGAGAGCCTGTTGCTGTCGTTCGTGGGGGGCGCTTTGGGACTCGCGGTGGCGGTGTGGAGCGACCGGCTGCTGTTGAGCATGATGCCGGCCGGAGACGCGCCGCTGCCTCTGTCGGCGGCGCCGGACGTGCGGATTTTGCTCTTCGCGCTCGCGGTATCGGTGTTAACCGGAGTCCTGTTCGGGTTGGTGCCGGCGCTGCAATCGACCCGCGTCAACCTGGCGCCGGCGCTCAAAGAATCGGCGGGCGCGGTTGTCGGCGGCGCGCACATGGGCTTCCGCCGGGCGTTGGTCGTGGCACAGGTGTTCCTTTCGCTGCTGCTGCTCATCGGCGCGGGGCTTTTCATCCGCTCGCTGCAGAACCTCCGGAAACTGGATCCGGGCTTCCACACGCACAACGTGATCGCATTCTCGATCGACCCCGCGCTGAGCGGATATTCCAAGGAGCGCACGGCGCTGCTCTATCGGGACCTGGTGGCGCGGTTGCGCGCGGTGCCGGGCATCGAGTCGGCCGCCTTTGCGGTGGTACGTATCCTTTCCGGCGATGAGTGGGACAGCTCGATCGGCGGGTGGAAGGCTATGAGGCCAAGCCGGGCGAGGACATGAACCCGTTCTTCAACGCCGTTTCGCCAGGGTATCTCGAAACCATCGGCCTCCCCATCGTGGCAGGGCGCGATTTCCTGCCCAGCGATCTGGCGAGCAAGCATAAAGTGGGCCTCGTGAACGAGAGGTTCGCGAAAAAGTACTTCGGCGACGGAACCGCGGTCGGCCGCCACTTTGGGTTCGGCGGCGATCCGGGCACGAAGACGGATATCGAAATCGTCGGAGTGGTCAAAGACGCCAAGTACGTAAATATGCGCGACACGATCCCGATGCAGGACTTCGTGCCCTACGACCAGATGGATATGATGACTTCGGTGACGTTCTACACGCGAACGCAGCTTGATCCCGAGCCGATGTACGCCTCGATCCGGCACACGGTGCACGAGATCGACAGCAACATGCCGCTTTATGACATGCGCACGCTGGAGGCGCAGCTCGATCAGTCACTCAATACCGAGCGTCTCATCGCATTTCTTGCGGCGGTGTTCGGCCTGCTTGCGACGGTGTTGGCGGCCATCGGGTTGTACGGAGTGATGGCTTACAATGTCGGCCGGCGGACGCGAGAGATCGGAATTCGCATGGCCCTCGGGGCGCACGGCCGCACCGTAACCTGGCTGGTGATGAAGGAAGTACTCGTGCTGCTGGGCATCGGGGTGGCCATCGCGTTGCCGGCCGCCTGGGGGCTGACGCGCCTCGTGCAGAGCCAGCTCTACGGCATCACGCCGAACGACAGCCGCGATCGCCGCCGTGGCGGCGCTCGCCGGTTTCCTGCCGGCACGGCGCGCCACCCGCATCGATCCGGTGCGGGCGCTGCGCTACGAGTAGACTCCGACAGCCCGATTTGGCCACAGAGCCACGGAGAAAAGCCGGCCACGAATTACACCGTGCGGCCCAGCCACAACCAAAAAATCCCACCACCACGAAGATTCACACGGGCAAGAACGTGGTGGACCTTTGTGCCTTCGTGTCTCCTCCTATGAAAATACGTTTTCGGCGGTCGCCTTCTCAGCTTATTTCCACCTTTTGCCGCTCCTTGACCGCCGAAAGCGTATTTTCATTCGGAGTGGCGAGCCGCAGGATCATGAAAACTTTGTGGTGAAGACCGGATGCGTGTGCTCCCAGGAGAACGCACAAAAATCCTTGCCAGATTGCGCAGGATTTTCGGCCTCGAGTCACTCCGGAAGGGCAAAGGTGAAGATGGCGGAGCCCGACGCGAGCGCGACGAACTGGCGGCCGCTGCTGGCGTACGTCATCGGCGAAGCGCTCAGATCCCTCCCCGTATAGAAGTGCCAGAGCGCATCGCCCTTCTCAGCGTCGTGGGCGACCAGGTTTCCAGCGGCGTCCCCCACGAACAACAGGTCCCCCGCTGTGGCGAGAGTTCCGCCCCAGGACGACTCGCTCCCAAGCATC
>WNGD01006595.1_pt1 | contig 19113 bp, 16 predicted proteins | sample 5400671 | NCBI WGS metagenome assembly WNGD01 (sample SAMN13153369, study PRJNA577476) | soil metagenome | isolation source: 40 cm soil or saprolite under grassland replicate 2 | place: USA:California | collected 2016-06-15
CTTTCAGTATCCTCACACGGATCGATGCCCCTGTAACGCAACCCTTGCAGAATGGGGCAATGCCCTGTTCTCGCAAATCTGGTCGGACAGGCCGTTCTTTTCGCCTCTCAGAGGGCCGTTTTTACAGCGAACGTGGTGACCATTATACCATATCGCCATCCGTTTCGAAAACCTGTTTTTGTCCAAAACTGGGGGGGATTTTCGAGTGCATATGAGCGGCTTTTCTGCATACGAAGATGTATTTGACGCTCATATCAGGATGCCTATCGTCCTGATTCACCCTGTTTTGGCAAGAGTACCAGGAGATTTTCGAAGCAGGCCCACTACGCCACTTTTTTCCGCTGGTCTGGCGGTTGCCCCTCTTTATACTCTATTCATCGCCGTCAATACAATGAAGATCAGGGCAGGTCCACATGTAACGGGAGAACTGTTTCCTGGCCGAGCATATACAGGCGGGTAAAAAGGATCAGATTGAGAATGCGAGGTTATTCATATGGATTTGATTGTTGAGGGAAAAGGGCTCTTTATTGGCAAGCATCAAGGGCGGATATGCGTCTCCCGGCAGCAGAAAACGCTTCAGGAGATGCCACTTATTCATCTCAAGCAAATTGTGGTCGTCGATAGCGGCATTGGCATCTCTAGCGATGTTGTGCGTGTATGTAGCGAGGAGGGTATTCCAATCCATTTTATTAGTAAGCGTGGCAGTACTCTGGCGGGTCTGTATGCAACCGGGCTCAATGCGACTATTCTTACGCGCCGTGCACAACTGCTGGCGTACACTACTCCGGTGGGCGTCGCGGTGAGCAAGGCATTTGTGACGGGGAAGATTGCCAACCAGGCCAATCTGTTGCGCTACTTTGCGAAATCGCGTTCCGAAGAGATGCCTGAACTGTGCCAGGAGATCCTGTTTGTAGTTGGTGAGCTGCGTGATGCGCAACAGGCGATCAGCGATCTTACACAAACCTCTATGCAGGACGCACGAGAACAGTTGCTCTCGATTGAAGGCAGAGCGGCACAACGTTACTGGCATATTGTGAAAAGTATTCTTCCAGCCACTCTGCAGTGGCCCGGTCGCGAGACAAGAGGAGCAAAAGATCTTTTTAATGCCCTGCTGAATTACGGATATGGGGTGCTCTATGCCCAGGTGGAGCAAGCGCTCCTGCTGGCGGGATTGGATCCCTATGCCGGATTTCTCCACACCGATCGGCCAGGGAAGCCCAGCTTGGTTCTCGATATGATTGAGGAATTCAGACAGTGCGTTGTCGACCGCACTATTATCGGACTGCTCAATAAACGTGTGCCGCTGGAACAGGATGAAGAGCAGTTGCTCACTCAAGATACCCGGCACAAAGTTGCGGAAAAGATTCTGGAACGCCTCGATGGCAGCGCTGAGAACTATGAGAAGAAGCGGCAGGCGCTGCGCTTCATTCTCCAGAGCCAGGCACGTCATCTTGCTTGTTTCCTGCGGGGAGAGCGCGAACAGTATGAGCCATTTGTCGCCGGCTGGTAAGAAAGTGCAAGAGGAATGCGTTATCTACTGATCTACGATATCTCTCACGATGGGACCCGCCTGAAGGTCGCTGATGCCTGCCTGGACTATGGTCTGGAGCGTATTCAGTTCAGCGCATTTCTGGGAGAACTCACGCGTGCCCACCAGCGTGAGTTGCTCCTGAAAATCAAACAACGACTGGGCAAGCATGGAGCGAATATCCAGCTCTTCCCCCTGGACGAGAAGGCCTGGGCAGAGCGCAAAACAATTGAACAGAAGGAGAAAGAGACACATGAGTGATCCTTTGCTGATTGACGTAACCGACATCAAACAATATGCCTGCTGTCCACGGCTGGTCTATTATCGCTACTGTCTGCCAGATATCAGGCCATTAACCTACTCGATGGAAGTAGGCATCCAGGCCCATCAACAGGAGGAGGAGCGCGAGGTTCGCCGTAGCCTGAGAACCTATGGTATAGAAGAAGGGGAGCGCCTGTTTCATTATCCAGTCGTATCGGAAACGCTGGCGATGAAAGGCAAAATTGACCTTGTTCTGATTGTTCCCTCGTGGGAGGCGAGCGATAAAGAAGTCGTCGTGGTGGAGTATAAATATTCTGAACAAAAAGCCGGCCCTCATTTTAAAGTACAACTGGCCGCGTATGCACTCCTATTGGAGGAGGCATTACATATCCCGGCCCGGCGTAGCTTCCTCTATTCGATTCCCTTACGCAAGGCTGAAGCTGTGCCAATTACCAGTGTGCTGCGAAAAAAGGTGCAAATGATCACGCAGGATATCAAGCAACTGATGCGAGGCGAGCAGATGCCGGAAGCAACCAGGGCTCCACGACGCTGCCCGACCTGTGAGTTTCGCCGCTTTTGCAATGATGTGGTATAGCTCGTCGCCTGTATCACATTTCATCTCTATACGCATCGTCCCTTTGGACGATTTTTTCTGCTGCTCTTCACATCCATCGGTTTTCGATTCGTCAAAATCGTCGTGCTTGATGAAACACGACTGGATGACCACTACGTAATGGCAAAAGTCCATGTGCATATGCGATTTGAAAAGGACCCAGGACAGCCAATTTAATGAGGAAGCACTTGCCCTGGGCTGTTACTGAGACCAATCCACCTCTAGTTTCGGTGGTGTGGTCAGCGTCTGCATAACCACGCAATATTGTTCTGCCTTCTCGCGTAACCCACGCAGTTGCTCCGCCGTTGCCTCAGGGGCATCGATTTCAAAGCGAACGCGGATCGTCTCAAAACCAACCGGTGCCTCTTTCGATATGCCCAGTGTGCCTCGCAAATCCAGATCTCCTTCTACCTTTACTTCAATTCGGTTCGTTGCTATGCCCAGAGCTGTAGCGACCATCTGGCAGGTGATCTGTGCACAGGCAGCAAGGGCTCCCAGAAGCAGATCACCTGAACAAGCGGCAGTGCCTGCTCCTCCCACTCCTCTATGGGCTTCAGCTTGATAGAGCGCGCGTCCGATATCGACTGAGCATGCTATTGGGGTCTCAGTCTGGCTGCCTTGCGCCTTGAGTGTTATCTGTGCGGTACCCGGCTCGCTGCGATATCTCTCCTTGAAGGGTTTTTGTATTGATCGAAGATCCATCACTTCTTACCTCCTGAGTGGAAAACAGAGTCATTCACTCTATTGTAACAGATGGATGCGCCAGGTCACCAACTTTTTGACAGCAAAGCAAGTAGACACACTTAATGTGATGTTGGTGGCGAATTAATTTTCTGAGTACAGAGTTTTCTAACCTATGTTTTAGTAACAAGCTCAATTTTTGATTTCGCCACCAATACCAATGTGGGGAAGAGCCACTCTTATGGTAGCATTTACAGTTTTCAGACCAGGCCACAGTACGCCGCATGCACTTTCAGTATCCTCAACCGGATCGATATCCCTGCAACAACATCTATCCAACCAATAACCGGGACTACTTTGGTCCTTTCAGTATCCTCAACCGGATCGATATCCCTGCAACGAACTGGAAATGCCCTGCAATCGGCTCGCTGAGTGACTTTCAGTATCCTCAACCGGATCGATATCCCTGCAACCCCACGTAGCGGATGAGCGTGCCACCGAGCACACGCCTTTCAGTATCCTCAACCGGATCGATATCCCTGCAACCGCGCATAGGGGATAGCAATACGACCGCGTGGCCAATCTTTCAGTATCCTCAACCGGATCGATATCCCTGCAACCGTATACCCACGCTCTGTTGGTGGGGCAGCGTTCCGCTTTCAGTATCCTCAACCGGATCGATATCCCTGCAACGTTAACTTGGTTTCTTTTTCTGCTGACTTGATCATTTCCTTTCAGTATCCTCAACCGGATCGATATCCCTGCAACAACACGTGTTGCAGGTATCCCACCCGTCCTAGATAGGTACTTTCAGTATCCTCAACCGGATCGATATCCCTGCAACTACTTGCATCTTGCATCGGTCAGCGTAGGAATGGGGCAGCACTTTCAGTATCCTCAACCGGATCGATATCCCTGCAACAGAACCTCAACTGAAAACGCACCGCCTTCACCATCGTCACTTTCAGTATCCTCAACCGGATCGATATCCCTGCAACCAGAACATTCCCGCCATGTTGTTGCTAACCAGACACAAGCTTTCAGTATCCTCAACCGGATCGATATCCCTGCAACTTTTCCGGTGCTCAGACGGTAGGCAATCGGTCCTTTGAAGCTTTCAGTATCCTCAACCGGATCGATATCCCTGCAACGCCATTGCAGGTATTCCTCCGGTGCGTGAGAGGTACTTTCAGTATCCTCAACCGGATCGATATCCCTGCAACCAAAAACGCGTGATCTTTTGGCCGAAACCAGAGGACCTTTCAGTATCCTCAACCGGATCGATATCCCTGCAACCCAGGATGATTCCAACCAGCATCTTAATTGGTCTCTCCTTTCAGTATCCTCAACCGGATCGATATCCCTGCAACGTACACAGGTGACAATGGCATCCCTGGTTTTTCTCGCCACTTTCAGTATCCTCAACCGGATCGATATCCCTGCAACTTTAGGACTTGATGAGCGACAGCCGACTGTACAACTGATCTTTCAGTATCCTCAACCGGATCGATATCCCTGCAACCCAGTCTCCGACTACGGTGCCTGCCCCAAATTGCTGTCTTTCAGTATCCTCAACCGGATCGATATCCCTGCAACCTTGACGGATCATTTTGACCTTATCTGCACTGTCTACAACTTTCAGTATCCTCAACCGGATCGATATCCCTGCAACAGCTTTCCAGGCATTTGTGTATGGGGAATACATGACTTTCAGTATCCTCAACCGGATCGATATCCCTGCAACTGAACTACTCAAAACGAGCCACTATAGTATTGATCAACTTTCAGTATCCTCAACCGGATCGATATCCCTGCAACCATCCGAATAATCTGGTCAGTTTGTATGAGAAAAAGACTTTCAGTATCCTCAACCGGATCGATATCCCTGCAACCGCGCAAAATGCCCACACCATGTACGGATAGAGATCTTTCAGTATCCTCAACCGGATCGATATCCCTGCAACTTAAGCGGTCCTTCTGTCGAATCCCCGATGCTTACAAACTTTCAGTATCCTCAACCGGATCGATATCCCTGCAACACCGCGATAAACCGTTGCAAGACCGGGTACAAGAAAACTTTCAGTATCCTCAACCGGATCGATATCCCTGCAACCTTGCCCAGACATTACGTCGTTGGCATGAACGGCTCTTTCAGTATCCTCAACCGGATCGATATCCCTGCAACAACGACACTGCTACCTAACCGTCCTACGCCGGTCATCTTTCAGTATCCTCAACCGGATCGATATCCCTGCAACGAATACGGATGCATCTCTTTCATCGCGCACACTTGACCTTTCAGTATCCTCAACCGGATCGATATCCCTGCAACAATCACCGTTACCACGCTAAGCAGGCTAGCCTATGCGATCTTTCAGTATCCTCAACCGGATCGATATCCCTGCAACAAACCCTTGTCCATTGCGAATCAATGCGTCAATGGACAACTTTCAGTATCCTCAACCGGATCGATATCCCTGCAACAGATCAACAGGCGCTCACGTTGGCGACACAACATCACGTCTTTCAGTATCCTCAACCGGATCGATATCCCTGCAACGGAAACAAATGCTCTCTGAAAACTTTGTACATCATCCTTTCAGTATCCTCAACCGGATCGATATCCCTGCAACTTGAGCAAGTTCTTGAGAGAGAAGCACAAGAAGAGCCTTTCAGTATCCTCAACCGGATCGATATCCCTGCAACCTCCCCCAGAAGCGTCAAGCTTGTTGGTGAGAATGGTCCTTTCAGTATCCTCAACCGGATCGATATCCCTGCAACCACGTCAACTACATGTATATCCTGAGTGATTGGTATTGTCTTTCAGTATCCTCAACCGGATCGATATCCCTGCAACCCGATAGTCGCTCTTGCCAGTTGTTGGAGGCTGGCACTTTCAGTATCCTCAACCGGATCGATATCCCTGCAACTGCCTTCCATCGTCCACTGCACAATATCTCTATATACTAGCTTTCAGTATCCTCAACCGGATCGATATCCCTGCAACAGCACGGCAACCGTCAGCACGACCTTCACGGTCTCTGCCTTTCAGTATCCTCAACCGGATCGATATCCCTGCAACCTCTACGACCGCCGCATTTATCAGCGCCGTTGAAGCTTTCAGTATCCTCAACCGGATCGATATCCCTGCAACGAAATCTGGACAACGATCACGAACATTGTCTCCGTTGCTTTCAGTATCCTCAACCGGATCGATATCCCTGCAACTCACTGGTGTACGACTGGCTCGGTATCGTTATGGTGTGTCTTTCAGTATCCTCAACCGGATCGATATCCCTGCAACAGAAACATGAATTGCAAAGCATCTAAACCCGATTACTTTCAGTATCCTCAACCGGATCGATATCCCTGCAACCAATCTATCCCTGGTGAACTCAACCGTATACAAATCACTTTCAGTATCCTCAACCGGATCGATATCCCTGCAACTACGGTATTCATATCCGTTTTTGCAGCAGCAATTTTAGCTTTCAGTATCCTCAACCGGATCGATATCCCTGCAACAAGGCATCCCTGCCTGGAAAATGCTTGCTGAAGCGATCTTTCAGTATCCTCAACCGGATCGATATCCCTGCAACGCAAGGGAACCTGGAACTGGCAACTTTCCTAATTTAAACTTTCAGTATCCTCAACCGGATCGATATCCCTGCAACCTCGAAATGGTCATATTCCCGATCATCGATAGGTACTTTCAGTATCCTCAACCGGATCGATATCCCTGCAACGGAACGGTAGTAACTTTTGTCTCTGTGTCATGAGGAACTTTCAGTATCCTCAACCGGATCGATATCCCTGCAACTTAGGCACATCAAACATTGAGACGCTGTATCCAAACCTTTCAGTATCCTCAACCGGATCGATATCCCTGCAACGCTCATGTAAATAGAATTGAGTGCATGGTAGAGGAGCTTTCAGTATCCTCAACCGGATCGATATCCCTGCAACAATCAGGCGGCCATTTCCTGATGACATGATACTTCGATCTTTCAGTATCCTCAACCGGATCGATATCCCTGCAACGTACCCAGCGTACTCTGTCCTATCATCGCTTGAATTGCCTTTCAGTATCCTCAACCGGATCGATATCCCTGCAACAGCCGTGTTTGCGATATCTTGCCATGACGAATCTGACTTTCAGTATCCTCAACCGGATCGATATCCCTGCAACTAGAACATGAGCAAGAAGAACTTCCCGACAGTGATCCCTCTTTCAGTATCCTCAACCGGATCGATATCCCTGCAACTTGTTCCCTGCCTGTTGGGGAACGGCCTTGAGAAAACTTTCAGTATCCTCAACCGGATCGATATCCCTGCAACTTGAAGAGGTACCACCCACGATGAGCCATGATATGAACTTTCAGTATCCTCAACCGGATCGATATCCCTGCAACAGTATCTCATCTGCGATGGAAGAGATCTTACCTGGACTTTCAGTATCCTCAACCGGATCGATATCCCTGCAACCTGCATCAGCAGTTGGCGCGGCGTCTCGTTTGCCAGTCTTTCAGTATCCTCAACCGGATCGATATCCCTGCAACTCTGATACAGCGCACACAAGAACAAGCGCGGGCGATCTTTCAGTATCCTCAACCGGATCGATATCCCTGCAACACAACAGGCGTATAGCATCCATCTGTCCGCTATTGATTGGCCTTTCAGTATCCTCAACCGGATCGATATCCCTGCAACAAGCACAAACGCGATTATCGCAAACGCCCAGAAACTCTTTCAGTATCCTCAACCGGATCGATATCCCTGCAACGCTTTTGTATGTACTCTGCTGACTTCAAGGTGAATCTCCTTTCAGTATCCTCAACCGGATCGATATCCCTGCAACGCCATTTGCCTGGATATTGCTCTGGATATGCGCCACTTTCAGTATCCTCAACCGGATCGATATCCCTGCAACCCAGAGAGGCGTATGTGCAGATGTTTCGTCCATGTGAATCTTTCAGTATCCTCAACCGGATCGATATCCCTGCAACAATAGATTCGTAGACATCCAGAGATGCAACTTTGCCACTCTTTCAGTATCCTCAACCGGATCGATATCCCTGCAACTGCGACCCTCTCATGAGAAGGCAGCACACTGTTTTCACATTTCGGGTCATACAGGCGGTTCTTCTGGCCTCTCAGCGCGTCGTTTTTGCAGAGAATACGCTGCCTATTATATCATAGCGCGACCAGTTTCGAAAACCGTTTTTTGTCCAGAAATGGGGGTTCACGCTGAACGACTACGGGCTGGATCGATGAGTACATATGACCATATTCCTATTTAGCTATGCCAAGATACTGTTACAAGTATATACTGATGAAAGATATTTTTAGTTGTATGAATACAAAGTGGTTTATGTGGAAGGTGAGGTTCCTATGACAGTAACAAACCAGCTCTTTTCTCTACCCCCAAAACACATCACCAGTTTTTGCGCTGTCTGCGTACATCCATATTTTCCTCTTTTTTTTCGCCGATTTGGCGGAATCGCCAGGGTATCCTATGCTTATCACCTGAAGGAGGTCGAAGATGAATACCGATAGTATGAAAAAGCTTGATCGCCTTTTGTATATTATCCACCTGTTCCAGGTTCCAGGTCGAAGGTATCGTGTACGCGAAATTGCCAACGCTCTGGGCATTAATGAGGATACCGCTGGAAAGTATCTCAAAGAACTAAGCGGCACTGGATTGCTGCCTATCACGGACGAGAAACATGTCTGGTTCTTGCCGGAAGGAGCCACCATTCCACAACTCGAATTGTCGCTCAGCTATGCCGAGGCGGTCAGTCTCTACCTGGCCGGACGCCTGTTGTCCCAGACACAGGATGAGCAGAACTGGCATGTGACGATGGCGCTGAAGAAGCTGGTGGAGGCATTGCCCCCTTCGCTCAAGGAACGGCAGCAGACGCTACTGGATGGATTGCTGTTCTGGGAGCATCCAGAACAGCAGTTGCGCGATATGTCTCATACCTTCCAGGCCCTGGCCAGTGGCTGGGTGACGCAGCGGCGTGTGCGCCTCTCGTATACACCACCTTCTCGCAAGAGCTTTGAGTGCTTCTTTGATCCCTACCTGTTGGAGCCGTCCGCGATTGGTCGCACGATCTATGCAATCGGCTATAGCAGCCTGGCAAAGGATATACGCACCTATAAACTGGAACGTGTTCAGCAGGCAGAGTTGACTGTTGAACCATTTACGGTCTCTGAAAAGTTCAAGGGGCCAGAGATGCTTCAACAGGCATGGGGCGTGATGTATGGCGACGAGGAACAACCAACCAAAGTTCGATTACGCTTCTCTTCTACAGTAACGCCACGTGTGCGCGAAACGCGCTGGCATCCATCGCAGGTATTGACGTTGACACGTGATGGCTGCGAGTGGACGGCAATGATCGGCGATACGCTGGAGATTGAGCCCTGGATTCGCAGTTGGGGAGGCGATTGCGAGGTGCTGGAACCCGTTGCCTTGCGCGAACGCATACTTGCGCATCTCCATAGCATGATCAAAAACTATGGATTGGCCCTGCCCCGCCAACACAATCCGGAAGAATTTGATGATGATCTGTTCCGTACAAAGGAGTAACCCGTTATGGTAAGCCCCTATCCCTATCAGAAGCGCGTCCTCCAGGCACTCATGCAGGGCAAAAATGTCATTCTGGTCGTGCCGACGGGTGGAGGAAAGACCCGCGCCGCCACGTTGCCTTTTTTTCACAATAAAGCTCAGGAGTATCGCGCGTTGCCGGAGAAAGCGCTCTATGTCGTCCCAATGCGCGTGCTGGCAACGCAGTGTCTTACGACGTGTAAGACACTCTATGAAGAGGAGCTGAATCCTGATCTGTTTCGGGAGACAGAAGCTATCTACCAGCGTTTGAAGCATCATAGCATCTCCATTCAGACAGGCGAGTCACCAGAAGATCCGCAATTCGAGGCGATGATCACCGCCTGCACAATCGACCAGGTGCTCTCCGGTGCGTTGGGGATTCCATACAGTCTGGATAACAGGAAAGCCAACATCAATGTGGGAGCTATCTGTAGCTCCTACCTGATTCTGGACGAGCCACACCTGTATCCTGTCTCAGAAGTTGGAAGAAGCTATAAGGGCGCATTGACGACCTGCCTGGAACTCTTGCGCCTGCTCAATGGCCTGACGCGCTTCGTGTTCATGAGCGCCACTATGTCAGGCGAGTTGGTCAAACGCCTGTGCACAATGCTGGATGCTCAGGTCATTGAACTGGATGATACAGAACTGGACGAGCTGAACAAAGGACGCAGCAGAGTTTTTGCACGCTCTCCGGAGTCGCTCAGTGCGGAACAGATTCTTCAGTATCATGATCGGCAACATAAGCACTGCTCCATGGTTGTGTGCAATACAGTGCAGCGTGCCCAGGAAACCTATCTGCAACTCTCGGAAGCGATTGAGCAACAGCAATTAGCCATTGATCTGCGCTTGCTCCATAGTCGTTTTACCGATGAGGATCGCAAGACTCAGGCCGGGAAGCTGAGCGAGCTCCTGGGCAAAGAGCAGTGGCAGGATGGACATTATCAGGGCCAAAAAGATGTAATTGTCGTTGCCACACAGGTGGTCGAGGTAGGACTGGACATTTCCGTGCACACGCTGCATAGCGAAATAGCTCCTGCGAATAGTCTGGTGCAACGAGCTGGTCGCTGCGGACGCTTTGAGCAGCAAGCGGGACGCGTGATTGTCTATCCATTGCACCTGGATGAAGACAAAAAACCAGCTTCGACATTGCCCTATGCCACCACGCTCTGCCAGTCTACATGGGATGCTCTAGAGCAGTTTGATGGCCGCGTTATGGGCTTTCGCGAGGAACAAGAACTCATCAACACCGTGCATACACCCGACGATCTGGCCCTGCTCGACCGCTACGAAGCTCACCGCTATGATCTGCAACGCGAGATCACAACCACACTCCAAACAAACGAGCGTGCTCATATGAGTGATCTTATTCGCGAAGTTAACCAGGTCCAACTCCTCATCCACGATCAACCAGACGAGGAACTGAAGACCAGACCCTGGCGCTGGCAAAGCTTTGGCCTGCATCCATCGGCCCTGATGGGAAAACATTGGGCACAATTGCGCGAGTGCCAGCAGAAACATGATCTCACCTGGATGTGTAAGGCGGCACAGGTAAGCAAACAAGAACAACAGGACGAAGAGGAAGATCATCGCCTGCCTATCCTCTACAACTGGCCCCCGTTGACTGTGCAGGAAGAGATTCCAGGTGCGTTGCTCATCGCAATGTCACAGCAACTGGTCACCTATGATAAAAAGCTGGGCCTCGTGTTTCTGGATGGCCGTATTGCACTTCCTCCGAGTTGGAAAAAGCGTTTAGTGGAACAGCACTATCAGAGCAGTTTGTTGCAGCCGAAATTCAACAATAGCAACGATGGCCCGACGCATATCCAGACGTACATGCAGCACATTGGTGGTCTGGCCGACGCCTATCACTATGCTCTCCATCATGATCTTGCCTACACGATGCAGCGCCTGGAACAGCTCATGCACCTGGCACCCGGCACGATTGATACTGCGATCCAGCTTGCCATTGCGACCCACGATCTGGGCAAACTCGATACCCAATGGCAACGCTGGGCACGTGCATGGCAACGTCTCTTGCATGAGAAAGGCCAGTGGAGCCGACCATACCAGGAACGCGACCAGACCTTCTTTTTTGCGAAGACCGATTATGACTATCGCTCAAATGAGCAGCGCACATGGCAAAAAGAGTTGTCAATCAAACGGCCAAAACATGCGTGTGAAAGTGTCATGGTTGGAAGAATGTTGATCATGCACAGCCTCGGCATCGATGGTCCTCAGAGTACCAACATTCCCGTTCTACGCGCCGTATGTGGTGCCATCGCACATCATCACACACCTCAGGCACATGAATATGGAGCAACAAAGATTACTGCGGAAGCGAAAGCCGCTATCAAAAAAGCGTTTGAGGTCGTGCGGCGTGACAATAGTTGGAACTACGATCTTGACCATTTAGTCCTGAAGTTTGAAAAAGGAGACCTGTTTCCCGCCAATGCTTCACGGGGACGCTTCACACAACCTGATGTTGCGGCAGGCCCTGAGAAGCTGCTGGAGACGTGGCTGGCATTCCTGATCGTACGGGCTCTGCGCCTAGCCGATCAGCGAGCGGATCTTTATCTCTAGATTTAGTATCCTTGGACGGATCGAGTAAGTATCCAGTACAGAAGAGCTGAAATGGTTGGGTAGTACCTGTCATTTGCCTGGAGAATATGTTCTTAGCAAGCTGTGATAGTAATACTACCATCCTATTGATGCCCACTGTACCCAGGTTATCTAAACGATAACGCTACTTTCAGTATCCTCTTACGGATCGTTATCTGACAAGAATTATAACATATCCTGGCAAATTTTTTGCTGAAAAAACCAATCTTTTTCAGCTAATATTAATCGATAAACTAACATAGTATACAAAAAAGGCCTCTAGCGAACGGAGATAATAAGCTGAAGAGTACGTTGTAATATATAAATATTAAATGTTATGTATGTTTACGGGCAAAATGATGTACTATTCGTTTTTATGAAAATTATAGATTCCAGGCATTTTAGTACAGCTTGCTTGTTGCAAGTTACAACAATTTCCCATTATACTCTGATCAACGAGTAAGACGATGCTTTTGTCCACGTACCAAGGTAATAGAGCGATACCGCTAGGGCTAAATAAAACTTGCACCTTTAGCAGTTGATCTTTATTGCGATGGTGTAAGAGTGATGGCTAGCTTAGTGGCAGTTGAGTGCATTGAAAATGCACTTACCAAGTTGATCATAGGAGTATCACATGAAGTTTCAGACTACTTTGTTTATCGAAGGTAAGGGATGTATAAGCGAGATTGTTAGAGCAGAGAGTGTTGAGCAAGCAATCGAAAGATTGATAAGCGTAAAAAATATTCCATGCGCAGAAAGTGGATACGCCCACCCGCTGACTCAAAATGGACCTAAAGCTGATGATTGGCGTTTTAACATTCGTTCGTCCGTAACGGGAAGAGTAACCATGTCCAATAAGAGACCTGGCAAGAATCCTGCAAAGGAACTTACTAATCAGAAAAAAGTTGCTCTTCAAACTCAATAAAAGAGTAACATCAATGAGGTAAATGCATGTAATGTACCAGAAATTTTTTGTCAACAGGTCCGCTGACACTTCAGCGGACACCCTGCGCACCTTCGGGTGGGCTGCCATGTTGCAAGAAGTATGCAACAAGCTTGGCAGGCCCGATGAAGAGATTGTGCTCCAATTTCAAAATGGCTCCTATGAAATTACGTTACAGCACGAATTGCGCGAGGCGCAACTGATCAGCGATACGTGGATGCCGTTTCTTGATCCGCTCATCTCGGCCAAACAAGACGAGCGGCAGGCAAAGAAGGGGCGTACGTTGCAGGATGGCTTCGACTACGACGATCAGCGCGAGAAGCAGAAACAGATGGTTGCACAACGCAAATTGCTTGATCCACGTTTGCGTTCGCCCGATGCCTTTTGGAGTAGCGATCCTGAACTGACAAAGTTACGCAAAAATGGGCCACGACCAGAACTGGCGCACTATCAGGCAATTAACATGATGAAAGTGCCTGATACCTTCAATGCAATTGTGCTGCGCTGGCGAGGTCTCTCCCCACAACAGCAGTGGCTCACGATTGGTCTACTCTGCAGATTGTTCTCGCAGCCAGAAAATGACGTAGAAGCTGCCTGCAAAGACTGGGAGCGATTGGCAAAGGAGCAGGGTCTTGAGCGGAAGGCGACCGTAACCGCCGTTCAGATCATTAATCCCACCACGGGGAAAGGATCGAATACGCCCAAAAGTGATCATCTCACCAGCGGTGGAGTAGACAGTTTCTGGCTGCTTGAACTACTGAAATTCAAGGGATTTATGCTTGGGACAGTACCATATGTGCTTAAAGGGAGCAAAGATCGCAAAACCTATGTCATTCAACCTGCAAAGGTTGCATTGGGGACATTGACTCGCATGATGGATGACTTCCGGGCAATCTGTTGGTCAAGCACCGCCATCAAACTGGACATACTGGCAGCGCTGCGCTTGGCCCAGGTACTGGTCAGGCATCGTGAAGACGAACTGAACAGTGGTCAGGGATTAGCTGACCGGGAAGATAAACCCATCATGAGCATTGCACGTGGCTTCGATGTGGCCTTTTATAAGGATATGGGTAGTGCACACGCGACGATGAACGTCTCAACCATCAACGTTCCGAGCTGGTTTCCACAGTTCACCACTCTTGCGCAAGTTGAAGCTGCCGATAAACTTTTGCAAGAACACCTGCGCATCATTCGTCGTATCGAAGGGCACCAGGGAAAAGAAGGCAACGACGAACTTGAGTTGCTTCGTACCTATCGTGATTTTCTCTCCGGTCATGATCTGCAGCCATTCTGGACGTTTGCAGCACTTTATGGAAGCTATCTGTTCCGCCAGCGCGAGCATGAAAAAGCGGTCAAACGCTGGCTACCACAACTTACAAAGAAAGGTCTGGATATTCTCGTGATGAATCATCAGAACAAGCAAGGGGATCTGAGCCCCATCTCGCAAAATCATGGCTTTCAACATATCGCCTCTGCCATCCGCGAAGCAACGGTCAGGGCGCAACGCCGCTATACCCAGGAGAACGATAATCGTTACGAGGTGCGCTATGGCCTGGGCCAGGAGCTGATACGCAAGGCTCGTTACCGCGACGACTTTACAAACGCACTCAATGAATTTCTCTTCCTTTATAATGCAGAGACCGCACGAGAAGAGGAGAAGGTTGCACGCAAGCTTCAACGTCGCCTGACCACCGACGATTATCGCAAGAATCATTTACGCTATCCGGTGACAACGGCGGATATTGATCAATTAAACGACTTGCTTGACCGCTATCCGACGGAACTCATCGCCAAAATGCTGATCTCCTATGGCTATGCCCGCCTGGAAGCAGTATCGCCTGCAGAATTGCACGATGACGACACGGAAACTGATATGGAAACACCAGCAGAAGCAGAATAACAGAAAGGAAACATAAGCTATGAGCAATCCAATTATCTCCCTGTCACTTGCTGCCCGTATGACACTGAATATGCATAGTTTGAATAATGAAGGCGGTGAAGGCAACCAGATTCAGACGCGCATGATTGATATTGTAGGCGAAGATAACATTCTCCATAATGTGAATGCCATCTCAGGTGATATGTTGAAACATGTTCTGATGGAGCATTTTTATCGTCGGGCGAAAGAAGAGCATTTGAGCCTCTGCGCCAGTTGCCAGCAGTTTAACGTCAATCGGATTAATGCCGACGATCAGTTTCTCTCCACTGCCAGCGGGAAAGATGCTGAATTTATCAATCAGCTTCTACAACACTGCGCCATGGACGATATTGGCGGCATTCTGGTCACGGAGGGGAAACGGTCGGTGCCGCGTAAGTCGGTCTGTGAGTTTGGCTGGGTTGCGGCTATTCCTGAATTGTCGCGGACCGAGAGCTACTTTCATGTGAAATATGTGCCGGAACGAGGTGCAAAACAGCTCCAGGCCGATGCCGATGAGCAAAAGGGGGGAGCGAACCGGGGACAAAATATCTTTCATCGTCCTGCATCCAGCGGCGTCTATGCCCTGGTCAGTCACTTTGAACTCAATCGCATTGGCTATAACGATATTACGCAAATCTATGCCCTCAGTGAGGAGGAGCGCCAGAGACGCATGACGCTGCTCCTTGAAAGCGTTATGTATACTTTTCTAGAACTCAATGGTGCCATGCGCTCAACTCAGTTGCCGCACCTGGTTGCACTGGAAGGCTTTATTGCAACCAGTGATAGCGCCCTTCCAGCTCCATTAGTCAGTCCCTTGATTGGCGGACGTGACGAACGTTCCACGTATCGTCAACAGGCACAACGTATTGCCGCCGCGCTCAATGGCAAAGGGCCGCAGCACATCAAAATAGAGACATTCGATACATTGCCAGACTTTGCAGAAAAGATGCGTGAGTTGATTGATAGCAGTACACCGCAGGCATTAACCTGGTAGAACATGTGAGGAGAGACCCGCTATGTGGATTGTCGCGCACTATCTCCCGGTATCTTTTTTCTCGCTCAAGCCAGCCGGAGCAACATCATCGGGCGGAAAAACGCTGCTCATCCCAACCCCATACGCCATCAAGATGGCACTGCTCAGTAATATTATCCGCAGCCGGGGTATCGCAGAAGGGGAACGACAGTTTCCCTTCCTGCGTGATCTCGCCCTCTCGCTGGAGCCGCCGGAGACCATTCTGGTGATGAAGAGTTTCAGCAAGATCAGGCGCGAACTGAAAGATAAAAGCAATGCCGAAAAAGCTCAGAGAGCACGCGAGAAAAAGGAATACCCCATGCAACCAACTATCGCATACCGAGAATACGTCAAGTATCAGGGCCCACTGCGGCTGGCCTGCCAGCTTCCCGCTGAGAGTCCACTGAATGACTTTCTTCCTGAAGCTCTCATGCAGATCAATTACCTGGGCAAACGCGGAGGGTTCCTGCAAATTACGCAGCCTCCTTCTGTCGATGCACAGCAACCAGAAGGACACTTTATCCATCTCACCGCCACGACATTACAGCCGTTTTCGCCTGCCGGAACGTTACAGATGCTGGACGATTGTGGGCCGGGCCTCACCTTTGCGAAGGCGAATATCTATCACGATGCGAAAATAGTCCTGCATAAGGATCGTGTGCTGCGCCATATCGTTTTACCGTATGAGCATACTCGTTCGTCTCGTAATTATAGCTGGTATCAGCGTATTTAGAAGGAGTAAGAGGATGCCACTGACCTTTCGATCCGCCTCCTCAATGCAAAAACACTTGACCTTTTCGGCTTTCCCAGGTACATTCCCTCAAGGCGTGAGCGGCCTGGCTGAGACGGAATGTCGATCCGCTTGAGGATACTGAAATGAAGATACTGAAATTAACAACGACCCACCTGGAGTTCACCGTTCAGACCGTGACGCCGCTGGAACTCGATGCCTATAGTGGTGCATCACTGCGTGGAAATTTCTTCAACGCCATCTGGGAGCGTTTCTGTGCCAATAAAAGCGCACCCACCTGCGCGGCATGCCCTCTGCACGAGACCTGCCCGGTCAGCACGCTGGTTGCCCCACTACGCGAAGAGAGTCCTCACGGACAGGATATTCCGCGTCCGTATGTCATTATTCCGCCACAGGATGGAGCCCGGTATTATCGTGTGGGAGAGCACTTCTCCTTCGGCATGACGCTGATCGGGAACATCGTGCAACTCTTGCCTTATATCCTGCTCTCACTGCCTCAGTTTGAGGCCAATGGTGTAGGACACCGCCTGGACGAAAATAGGGGTCAAAGAGGGCGTTTTCGCGTCGAGCGCGTGCAATGCGTTCACCCTTTCACCGGGCAGCGACAGACCATCTATGAAGCAGGAGATCTGCTCGTACAGGTTCCGGTAATGACCGTCCAGCCTCAGGAGGTGAGGGAGCGCGCAGCACAGTTGAGCAAAGAGCGGATCACTCTCCATCTGATCACACCGCTGCGCCTGATAGATCGGGAGCATACCGTCAGACAGGCGAGCTTTCGTCCTCTGATGCAGCGTCTGCTCGAACGCTACCTCGCGCTGGAGTGCTACTATGGCGACCAGGAGCTGGTTCTTGCCCGAGAAGAAAAGGAGGACTGGCTCAACCTGGCAGAGAGCATACAATGCAGTCGTGATCAGACATACTGGCAAGAGTTGAAAAGTTATTCTCGTCGCCAGAAGCGATCCATGCCACTTGGCGGACTGATGGGAAGCGCCACCTTTGAAGGAGACCTGGCACCATTCCTGGACTTGCTAGTCATGGGAGAGTTGATACACGTCGGGAAAAGTGTCGTGAAGGGAGATGGATGGTATACTACTACAACATAGTGTCCTGAGAAGAAAAGAGATGCCGAGCCTCATGGGAGAATCGTACTTTGAGAGGAGAGGATGCCTCATGACTCTCTTCTTGTCAGCCGTGATACGATACAAGACATGAGGGTGTGAAACTATCTCGCAGGGAGTTTGATTTTTATGCATTTACCACCCCAGGACATCGAGCGCTTTTATCGCATGTGGTTTGCATTATTACACTATGTCAATGCACAGTTACATATCGTCCCTGACTTTCCTGAGGCACCTGGCAAGGAAGCTGTCTCCACAGAAGTTACCGTCCAATTACGCGACGCCCTTTGGGCCCATGATGAGGTACGTGAGCGCTTTATCGCCGACAATCCGGCCCAGTTATCTGCGGCAGATCTTTCTGTTATTGAGAGTTGGCAATATCGCATCGCCGACTCCTTCTCCATCGTCCGCTCCCTGCAGAAGTATACGATCTTCCTGTCCCATACCACTCCAGCGCACGCATACGGCGTGCTTGGATTAGTAAGCACCATTGAAGAGACGCTTCCTCTCCCACTACCAGTGTATGCCCAGGCGGTCTTACTTCCATTCGAGCATCACATTATCTATGATAGCCTGATTGTCTCTTACAACGTCTTGTTAGGTCCGGGCATCCGCCGTAATCTGCAGGAGCAGTATCGCAACCTTCAAGAGCGAGAAGGAATCATCACGAGCTTATTGCCCGAAGACCAGATGACCTCAGCAACTCACCAGCGTCATGAGATCAGTACCCACAATCGAAAGGTGTTCACAGCCTTTCGGCGCGAGTTACGCAAAGGGGGACTGAGTGAACACATGGTTGACGTGCATGCCACCACCATCGAAGATTTCGCGCACGAAACGCTCTTAGAAGCCGATCCTCCATGCGCAATTCTTGATCTTACGGAGGCTGACCTGCGGTCCTATTTGGAAGCACACCCAGGCAAACAACCACTGACGAGCTTCAAGCGCTTCATCCGCTTCCTCCTGAATACGGGACGCATCGATTATGAGTTGGGAGAACATCTGCGCGTGCTTCTTAATCAGATGCGCTCAGATGAATGAGGATGGATCAAGCACAGACATCATCACGATGAGCGCCAGCTC